>OMFC01000337.1_pt1 | contig 27232 bp, 42 predicted proteins | sample 1645531 | NCBI WGS metagenome assembly OMFC01 (sample SAMEA103958112, study PRJEB25191) | human gut metagenome | biome: human-associated habitat [ENVO:00009003]; feature: intestine environment [ENVO:2100002]; material: feces | place: Germany | collected 2013/2015 | reverse complement strand
ATGCGCCCAGACGGAGCTGTTGTCATGCGCCTCGACGGAGCTGTTGTCATGCGCCCAGACGGAGCTGTTGTCATGCGCCTCGACGGAGCTGTTGTCATGCGCCTCGACGGAGCGCAGATACTTTTTGTTCACGACTGCGCGCTTGTCCGGTGTGCCAAACTTTATGATGATTCTGCCGTTGTAATCTACGGGTATCGCGTCAAGCTCTGCCTGACTGGTAACTATTTTCTCGTTCATATGCGTTCTCCTTAAATTTTCTCCAAGATGTCCTTCAGCTCGCCCATGTCGATCTGCTCCACGGGGCGGGCTTCGTATTCGGCGCGGGAAACGACGCGGTTGCGCGAGCTGGGAAGAGGCGGAAGCCCCCAGCGGTTACGGCTGCATTTCCGGATGGTAAGCGCCCAATCGCGCCAGCCGTTGCGGTTATGCGTCGCCTGCGCGCTCTCGTCCACGTACTGGATGCAGCGGGCAAGCTCCGCTTCGCCGAGTTCCGCTTCCAAGGCGGCGAACTCCTCGTCAGTCAGCTTGACCCATTTGTATTTCCCATGCGAGCGGCGCGCCTCGCGCGCATTCTCTTTCGTATTCGGATTCTCTTTTGGATTCGTATTTGGATTCGTATTCTCTTTGGATTCAGGCGGTGACTCACCGTGACTCACGGTGGATGACGGTGGGTCAGCGAGTTCGGGTGCGGGGAAGCGGGATTTCTTGGTTTGGATTCTCTGGTGCGACTCCCATGTTGGGAAGTATAGGTAGGGCTTTCCGTCTACTTTGTAGAGGCCAACGCAGCCTATACCCGCCAAAGCTCTCAGAGCGGCATCTATGTCCGTGACCGTTATTCTGTCCCGCAGGGGGAAGCAAGACCCTTTTATTATCGCGGGTCTTGCGTCACCCCGACCGAAGTCATCCACATACGTAATCAACGAAATCCAGAGACGGAACTGGAAGTCCGTCATCTTATTCACATCTTCCGAGCTGTGAATACTTTCCTTGATTATCCTATTTGGCATATCGCACCGCCTTTACAGACGGCAGACTGCCGTTATGCGGTCTGCTCATGGTTCATGCGTCGTGAAGGATCTCTTCAACGTCTGCGATGGTGCGGGTGAGTTCCTTTACCCGCTTTTCGAGCGCTTCACGAGCTGAACGCTCGACATCGAGCTTCCTTTTCAGCTCGGCGACCTCACGGGCAGCGCCGAAGAGGGCTTTTGCACTGGCTTCATAGCGTTCCTGAAGCTTACGGAAGGTTTTATTCGTTACCATTTTCATTTTCCTTTCTGTCGTTTATCAAAAGGGAAAGGGCAACTCTCCGAGGGAGTCATCGGGCAGCTCATCGAAGCCCTCGGCGGAGACGTCCTGCGCCTTATATGCGGGGTATGACATGGTGGGAGTTATGCGGGCATTGACGTTTACTTCGTCGCGCCAGTTGCCGCGCGGGTCTTTGCGGGATGTGAACTTGACGGACTGGATATCATCGACGCGGAAGCTGCCGCCCTCGGTGACGCCGGAGGGCGAATTGGTCGGCCAGATGGTGATCTGCTTGCGGCCTTTGCCCTCCTCCTGAACTACGACAAGCTCGTAATTATCCCCGGAGCGGGCGCGGACGGCGGAATAGGTCTCGCCGGTTTTCAGCTCAATCGGCATTTGCTTCGCCTCCTTCATCAGCTCCCGCGAGGGCGGAGAGCTTTTCACAGATGGACTCATAATCCTTCTGCCTTATGTCCTTGGTGCTGGCAAAGCCCATGGCGATGATGCGCTGCTTGGCCTGTCCGGAGGTCAGCCCTGCCTCTCCTGCGATGGCGTAAAGGCGCATGATCTGCTTCTTTGTGATGGGGCTTTCGGGGTCGGTCGGGGAGATGACGGCCTCGGCGTTCTGCATGAAGTCCTCGTTCTCCATATCCTGAGAGAACATACCGGAGCAGCCTGAGAGGGCGATTGCCGCGCCGACAAGGGCGCGCTTCTGCGCCATTTTGAGAGTGCCGTTCGCGGCATCCCACGGAGAATTGAAGCCGTTGCGCTTCTCGCTGGTATTCGCGGAGCCGTAAGACGAGGTGATGATGTACTCGGTGCCGTCGATGATCTTGACGAGATCACAGCGGACGGCATAATAGAACAGGGGGTCTTTGCCGATCTGCTCGATCTTGCTTTCGATGGTGTAATGCTGGGTGAGGCCGTAGGCAAGGGCGATCTTCTCCGCGCCGGGCTTATAAAGGCTCGGCTTTTTTGTTTTCGGAATGACGCCGAAGTCTACGTCACGCTCCAGCTTTACGGGAGGGAGAGCGGGGTTTGCGGTGACGAGGTAATTCTTGCCCTTGGGGGCGATGCTTGCGGGCGGCGGGGTAAAGCTGTACGCCGCAAGCGCGGTAGTTTCGTTCATTCATATCCTCCTATGAGTTTGGTTATTTTCAGGAGCCGGTCAAAGACCTCGGCGGGGTCGGCTCCGCGAAAATGCTTTTGGACTATCTGCTGCTGGGAGAGGACGCGGAAGGAGCCGTCGCGCCGGAGCTGTACGCCGATGCGCCTTGAAGGGTGGACGGCGGGAAGGGCGGGGGACTCCGCGCCGAGGTAGCCTTGCAGCTGAAGCGCGAGGGCTATCTGGGAGAGCCTGTCCATGTCTGTGGTCGTCTTTAGATCCACAATGCACGGGCGGCCTTGGATAGTGCCGAAGCGGTCGAGCGTTCCGGCGTAATCCTCGGTATACACGGACTGCTCAATCATCGACCAGTCGGGACGGTAGGTATCGAGGAAGGCGAGGTAAGCCCTGACGTAGCCCGCGAGAGCGGGGTCAACATCCAGCTCCGCCAGGTGTACGCCGTAGTCGATACACTGGCAATACTCATGGATGAGGGAGCCGCGGCGCGCCGCCTGCGCGACAAGAGCGGAGTTCACGCTGCCGTATTTGACGGCGGTGACGGGGGCGCATATCTCCGTGACGGAGGGGACGCGGCAGCCGTCGAGCGTATAGGTATGTGTATCGGGATCAAATAACAATCTCTTCGCCATGGCAAACGCGGAAGCCGCAATACTGGGCTATCTGGTCGAACGAGGTGTCGAGCGCGCTCTCGATGCTCTCACGGGCACAGGCTGCGCAGACGCAGCCCTCCTCACCCTCGTAATACTTATCCTCGAGCGCTTCGCCGCAGACGTCACAGACGCGGCAGTCGGTATCTTCGGGCGGCTGCCCTGCGGCGGTAAGGGTTACGTCAAGATTGCGGTCGAGCCAATTCTGCATAAGTTTCGTTCCTTTCCCGATATGGTAGATTACGGCGCGTCTGACGGTGGGGAAGTTCCCGAGGGGCAAGGGGAGGTAGCGGGTGCAGTTTTCATCCGGCGCACAGCCGCGGCGTTTATGTGTGATATAGCAGAAATCGCAGGTCTGAGTCCTTGCGCAGAACCAGATGCAGGTCTCATGTCCGGGGCAGAGGTTTGGATTACGCCAACGAAGATATCTCATGCCCGTATATCCTCCCGCAGGTCGGCGGCGTCCAGCTTGAAGAAGCGGTAGAGCCGTTTTATCTGGCCGAGCGGCCAAGCGTCGGTATGCTTGGCGAGCATACGGGACAGGGTGGCGACACTGACGCCCAGGGCGGCGGCCATTGCCTCAAGCGAGGTATCGGTGGCGTCCTTGCGTTCAAGGATCGTCGCCTTTATGGGGTCGCGCTTCGGGGCGGCGAGCTTATCAAAGCGGGTGCGCGGCATTACTTATCCACCTCCGCAGAAACGGTGATGATCTTCGCGGCCAGAGGCAGGCAGAGGACGCAGAGGACGGCGAGGGTCAGAATCTCATTATTGAACAGTACGCAGAGGGCAAGCGCGGGGACTATGTATTTCTTCACGGGGTATCATCCTTTCATTTGGAAATTTGCACATGGCCTGTCACGGCCTGGCAGCGGTAGCAATACATATGCTTCTTATGGCCTTTTGAGGTAGCGCGGGAATACTTGGGGATAACGGCGGTCGTGCCGCATTTCATGCAGCGGAACACGCGCCAGAACACATGCCGCCTACGCATGGCGGGGCGAGGTCTTAGTTGATCTCATAATCTCTCCTTTCCTGAGTGAAATCTCATAAATATGAGATTTCAAGTTGACAGGCCGGAGGAGGCGGTATAGAATGGAAGCGCCAACAACCAATCGCATACTGCCTCCGGGCACTGCCTTTGCTCCGGCTTTACTGCCGGGGCGGGGTGGGTTTTATGCCGGTATCCATGACGGCGAAACCAAGTTCAGATTTTGAAACGGGCGAAATCTGAATAAGGAGGTAACCGGAATGGTGAAGATACTCCGTTACGGTAAGGCTTGGAAGCTGATAATAAAGCTCGGCCGCCGTACATGGACGCACTCGAACCGCTACGCAAAGTGGTTTGAATGACCGGCGGGTAAAGGGAAGCAAGCTTCCCTTTACTTGCATGGTTATTATATCTCAATATTACGTAGATTTCAATCTAAAATCTCAATAATTCATAGATTTGGAAGTAAAAACAAAAGCACAGTAGTAAAACTGTGCAAATTTAACAAAAAGGGAGAAAAAATATATGGAGAGGTTTCTGGCATGGGTAGTTACGGCAATGTTCTCTTGGTTCTTCCGCCTCGTTGCTGTGCCTATTTTTACGTTAGCATTCCGCATCGGGGATAAAGTTTATTTCCACAGTGAAGCGTTATTCTGGGTAATTGTCTTTTTGGAAGGTTCAACGATACTTGGACTGCTGGTAACCGGAATAGTTTTCGGATGCAATTTCGTTGTAAAAGCATCGCAGAAGATGTGCAGAAGTGTAAAAGGCACAAGATATACGGTTATCGGTATTGTATGTATTGCGAATTATGCCCTGCTGCTGTTCGGCGCAGCCGAGGGGGTTGCCAAAGTTCCTACGGCGCATATCTGCGCTTACATTGCATGTATTTTTTACAACATCGCGTTAATCGTGATTGGCCGAACCCAAGCCAAAGAGGATAGAGAAGCAAACCCGGAAGAAGAAAAGACGAAGGCCAGTAGCCCGGTGCAGGCGCCTGGGGGCACATATAGTGTGAAAAATGAATTTGTAGATTCTTTATTGTCTGACAATCCTATGCTCACCAGAGCGGAGGCAGAGAACTTTTACCATGTCATTATGGTTGACCGGGCGAGAGGGAAAGAAGCGGCAATTGCGAGCTTTTCAGACATGGTTCACAAAATTGCCGAGGGGGACTTGCTCCGCGCGACCTTCGTTGTCTCGTACCTGTGCGGTGCGCTGGCTGCTTGCGAAGTTTTGACAAAAGAAGAGTCTGACTCACTATCTGAGAAATATAGAAATGCATTACTTGACTTATTGGAACAAGAACGGAAGGAAGAGCAAACACAAGCATGACAAGGTTTTTTGAGCAATACACGAAGCTGTGCAAAGAGCGCAGCATGAGCGCGAACGGCGTGGCGAAGGAAATAGGCTTGCCTTCGTCGTCCGTGACGTATTGGAAGCGGGGGAGCCTCCCCCAACAAAAGACGCTAGAAAGAGTAGCTGAGTATTTCGGCGTGTCCACGGACTATCTGCTCGGCTACACCGACGAGAAAGAAAAGACGGTGAGTGCCCGCGCGGAGCTGGACAAGCTCATTGACGGGATGGGGCGCGACGAGCTGATAGACTTCATCGCAAAGGCTACGGAAAAGCTGCGCGAACAAAAATAAGCCCCGCCGAAGCGGGGCTTTAGACGAGCCGGTCAGACATCTGCTTATTCCGAGTTCATAGATTTAACGGGGAAATCTATAATAAGGAGGAAGCTGAATGTTCAAGATATTCAGACGCCGTATTCGGGTACGTTTCGTACTTCGGAACGGCAAATATGTGGCCATTGCGAACAGGTACACAAGAAACCTGTTCCGGTGATCGGGTGGAGCGGCGGCGTTACTCCGCCGCTCTGCGGCTCGTCCGGTCAGCGATTAATAAGGGACAGTATCTCCGCCGCCTGTTCTTCTGTCATGGCGGCGACAAGTGCGCGGGCTTCTGCTCTGAGGTCGTCAAGTTCGGGTTCTGTATTTTCCATCTTGCCCTCCTATGCAATATCCCAACGGGATATTTCCGCGTGTTTTTTATCTTGCGTATAGCATAACAGGTTTAAGTGAACAAGTCAAGTATAACCGAATAAATTTCTATATGCCAAATTTTGTACTGCGATTTCCAGCTCCTATGCGGGGGCTAATTACAAGGTATCATGCAGACGCGGGGAAAGCAAGAAACAAGTTTGAATTAACGGCGGTCAGTTTTGCCGCCGTTTTTGCACAGGGATATATCAAATTCGAAAAGGGGGAAGAACATGTGCTTGAACCATGCGAGATAATGGAACGAGTACGGGAACTGGTGGACGGCAGCGGGCTGACGGTTCCAGAGATCGCAAGAATTTGCGGCGAGCCTGAACAGAAGATCCGGCGGGTGCTGGCCGACGGGAAAAGCCCGGCGTTCGCGCCGCTGTGCGGTATCATCACGGCCTGCGGCGGCAGCGTTGACGAGATCATAGGCGCCGCTCCGACGGAAAAGGCCGCGCCGGTGAACGATGCGCTTGTTATTCAGCTTCGCGCCGATCTGCGGCACGAGCGGAAGAGAAACAGCCTGGGGTGGGTACTGTTCGCAGTGGTCGCGTTTATTGCAATAGGCGTTCTGATATACGACATCGCAAACCCGCAGTTCGGCTTGGTGCGATACAACATCCAGCAGGAGGCGGCGCGAATACGCGAAACAGCGTCGCACACGCCGATTAGTGCAGCCCGGCACTGGGCATGTGAATTTATACTCTGACACGCGCAAAACGCCGCAGAACGCGACAGGCACGGTTAAACAGGAGGAAACAAAGAAATGAAGTGCAAGCAATGCGGCAGGGAGATACCGGAGGCCGCTATTTACTGCTGCTGGTGCGGCGTGAAGCAGCTCAGGGAGCGCAGAAAGAAGGACGCTATAAAAGTGCCGAAGCCGCGGAAGCTCCGTTCCGGCGCGTGGAACATCGAACTGCGCGCCGAGGGGCAGAGCATAACCGAAGCAACGGCGGAGCTATGCGAGGCGAAAGCGCGGGCAATCCGCGCCGGGTTTATCGAGGCAAAGAAAGCCGCGCCGAAGATGACCGTTGACGCCGCGCTTGAAGCCTACATCAAGAGCCGCGAGTTACTGTCGCCGTCCACGCTGCGAGGATATGAGGCAATCCGCCGGACGCGCTTCCGGGCGATAAGCAACAAGGATATAAATGCGGTGGACTGGCAGAATGCCATAAATGCCGAGGCGAAGCTATGCTCGCCGAAGACACTTAAAAATGCGTGGGGGCTGTTTTCTTCGGCGCTGAAGTCTGCGGGAGTTGATCCGGGCGAGGTAACGCTGGCACAGGTGGCAAGCAAGGATTTGCCTTGGCTCGACTATGAGCAGATAAAGACGTTTTTGGAGGCGGTCAAGTATGAGCCTTGCGAGCTGGGCGCGCTGCTGGCGCTTCATTCACTGCGGCGGTCGGAAATCTATGCGCTGACGGCGGCAGATGTTGACCTTGCAAAGGGCTTGATCCGCGTCGAAGGCGCGGCGGTGCTTGATGCTGATAACAACCTGACGCAAAAGGACACCAACAAAAACGAAACATCGCGCCGGGCTGTGCCGATTATGATACCGCGACTGCGCGAGATTTTGCCGGGGGCTATGGCGGCGGCCGACGGCGGGGCACTGGTACGGGGCAATGTTAACACGTTGTATAATCAGGTTAACCGGATTTGTGACGCCGCGGGGCTCCCTCGTGCCGGCGTCCACGGCTTGCGGCGGTCGTTTGCGTCGCTGGCGTATCATCTGCGATGGTCGGAGCTTGAGACGATGCGGGTTGGCGGATGGTCAGATTTTAATACTATGCGCAAAATTTATACCAAGCTTGCCGAACAAGATAAGAGCGCGGCGGCGCAGAAGATGGAGCAGTTTTATTCCGCAGAAGAGCAGGACGAGGAAGCCGAAAAGCGTTCGTAAATCCGTTCGTAAAATCGCATGTTAAAATGCGATTTGAAGCTATCAGAATTGACAGGGGAACATCACATTTGAAAGCGGGGAAAAGCCCGAAAAGCATTGAAAAACAAGAAAAATCCCGCAATCTCAATGACTGCGGGATTTGCAAAATATGGTGCGCGAGGCGGGACTTGAACCCATATTTTAAAGCATATAAGTGCTGAAAAACAAAGGGAAAATTCCGGCGTTCGGAAAAGCGTTCGTAAAATCAAAAGATTCGCTTTGCATATTCGAGCATCCAGGCACCCTGCTGCTGCAAGGTCAGGCACTTTTCAAAGTCTCGGCGCATAGTCTCAAGATCTATTCGTTCAAACAATTCGCCGATTTCTTTGTCAATCTCCGGTGTGGCCTTGTGCATCGCATGGAGTTTCTGCACATACTGGCTCGCAAGCCGGAGAGGGAAGCGCTGGGCTTCTGCGATGTCCGCTTCATTGCGGGATTTTGTCGCCGTATAGCAGATAGCAAATATACCGGCTGCGGCCTTGATCTCATCGTTTGTCATGGTTGTTCCTCCTTCCGCGCCGAGGGAGGCGAGCAGCACATCCTCGACATAATTTGTGATACTGCGGTTTTTGCTTGCGGCGGCTTCCGCGAGCCGCGCTTTGACTTCCGGCGTGATCCGGATGTACAGACGTTCGGTTTTTCCTGCCATATGATATCTCCTTATTCGATGGGGGCTCCTGTGAGCTCCTGTAGCATCTGTTTTGCGCGGGCATAGCGGGCGGAGTCGATGATGTCTGGTACGTAGCCGTACCCGCCCTCGTTAGCGGCGGGCGGCTTCTTCCGGCGTCGGAATATCCGGCTGCCGTTCGGCTTTGCGGATAACATTTTGGTACCACTCAATATCTTCTTGACGCTCCTTCGCTTTCTTTTCGGCTTCCCGTTGGGCGTTCAGACTTACAACCCAATCCCATTCCTCGTCGGAGATCTCGTAGCACCGGTTGTAACAACCAAGGAGCGCCCAGTAATCGCGGGTCTTCCATTCTGCCGGGATGTCCCAGTATTTGACGTAGGGGACAGGCACACGGTTACCAGTGCCAAAAATCAGGCCGTCAGCCCATGCCGCGCAATGTTGCGCCTTCTCCTCTTCGGTCGGAAGCCGGACTTCGACCAATTCGTTGGGGTACGAACCAAACTCTGCGAATACTTTCATTTTTTTGCTCCTCCTTTTGCTATCTTGGCTGGATTGTACGCCTTTTGTGCGTACAAGTCAATAGGCAAGGCACACAAAAGGCGTATTCAAAATTTGTGCGGATCGACAAGCGTACAGGGGCTAGCGTTCCCATGCTTTACGCTCTATATCCTTCACCGCCTCGATGCCGGGGCGGGCTTTTTTTATCTCCTCGAACCGCTTTATTGCGGCGTGGCGCTCCTTGCCGGGGAACACTTCCGTTTCCGTCTCGGTCTCCGTCCCGTCGGCGTATGTGGTGATATGCCGAATATAATACTTGATGCCGCTGTATCCGTTATACCGTTCGAGCTTCACGCGGTCTTTGCTGGGCATTGTGGCAAGGGCGTTATATCTGGCGGCGAGGTCTTGCCGGTACTCTATAAGCTGCGTTGCCAGGTGCTTGCACTCTGCGATCAGCTCCGCGGCGCGGCGGTCATAGTCCCTGATTTTATCGAAGCTGTCGCAGGCTTCAGGGCGCTTCAGGTATCCCCAAATCCTTATTTCGGCTTCACGGCTGGGACTGCCGTAACGGGTGAACAGCTCGTCTTTATAGCTCATCTTGTCACCTCCTGAATTACCCGAAAAGATACGTCCCATTGCGCTTGTAGCACTCGTTCCAAAATGCGGCGGTTTCTTCCGCCTGCTTTCTGCGCGGAAAAGCGTTTGCAGACTTCAGCCCACCAATAGCGGACAGTGCTGACAATATGCTTTCATCCGAGCTGACCCGCAGCACGTCGGCGTAATGGCCGGGGCGGTATTCATCGGCCTTTCGTGCTGTGAATGTCGTTTCGTTTTTGTCCTGCTCTGCGGTATAGGCAATGTAAATATAGCTCTTCATGTCAATTCCTTTCTGCCCTCGTGACCTCCGGGGCGGGTGGTTTTATGCTTCTCGGCGGTAAATGTTTGCCGCGCAGCCGTTTTCATCCAAGGTCTTGTACGCTTCAACAAACAACCAGTACCCCGGATTGAGGGGGCTAACGTTGCGGTCGGTAGCTCGGCCGGAAACGGAGATTACAGGCCGTTCCCAATCGTTGTAATACGTCGCTTCAGCCTCCTTGATCTCGTCGAAGAAGCGGATGTTTAGAGCTTCTTCTATTGCGCGGACTGTCTCACGGGCGATGCTTTCAAGCTCCGGTTTCTGCTCTTTTGCAAACGCCTTTACCGACTTGATGTCTTTCGCGGCGATAAACTCGGAATATGCAACTTTAATCTTCACTGTCGAATCTCCTTTCTTTCAGCGGGGGACGGCTCACGCCGTCGCCCCTATTCTTTCATAGCCGCTGGACTCGCGCCCGGCGCGGTCTATTATCTGGCTGCCGTACTTGCTGCGTATCTCGCCCATGCTCCGACCGCCGCGCCGCCAGCCGTGCGAGTCCTCAGCGTGACGCCAATACCAGAGCTTTTTATTATTGCTCCAACGGCACCCGGCAGCCTTCAGCGCCTCTTTATGCTCGCGGGTATTGCCGCCGATCCACAGCCAGCACCCGCACAGCTCTATTTCGAGGCCGTCGAGCTTCAAAAGCGTTTCGATGATGTCGCGGAACTCTTCCGGGCTTTCGGTCGTCTGGTGCTCCGCGTCGTGCGTCGCGTTCCAGCCGTGCTTCAGCTGCTCGAAGATTTCGTCATGCTCGGCGTTTATGGCCTTCATTGTTTCTGTGTCGCCGCCGCGGTCGGGGTGGTACTGCATAGCCAAGCGGCGGTACTGCTTCTTGAGTTCGTCAAAGCTGCTGACGTTAGTAAAGTATTTCATGCGGTTCGTGTCCTTTCTTTGCAAAGGTACTAACTTAGTACCCGCTATTTAAAAGGCTGAAAACTCAGCCTTTATGAATTTGGTTTTCAAGCGCGTTCCTGAAGATTTCTGTCGTCCCTTGCAATGACTTGTTCGCGTCAATGTATTCTATCAACTCGGAATCTTCATCTTTACGCAAGTACACTTGATAACGCTTGTATGTCTTCGCGTTCCAAGCGGCCTTCTGGTCTGTCGTTCCTGCCGTTGTTCTCGCTCCTTTACAAGGAGGGGAAGCGGTTTCCCGCCGCCCCTCGCCGGTTTACTGATCTGCGCCGGTGACGTATGCGTCCATAAGCGCCTTGATTTCTTCGACGGTGTAGGTCTTGCCCTCTTCGCTCTGGTCGAGAATCTTCTGGAGGTCGTAAACGGTCGCCTTTCTCACAATTGCGATTTCTTCCTTGCTCGGCATCTTGTAGCCTCCTTTGCTTTCGTTTTTGTGTTGTCCCTTGGGACGCCTCCAAGATACACTAAGTTAGTACCCCTGTCAAGCCCTCTTTTGCACGTTTGGAGATATGCACAAAAACAAAGCTTGTAAATTGTGCATTATGCGAGAGTGACCCACCGCGCGTATCTGGTTGTTATCTATTCGTTATCCTGTGCGGGATTATATATATTATGCAGGGGATCGCAGGCCGAGCCGCGCCCCGGAGGGGATATATATTGCTCTCTTCAGATATGCACGGGGGATATATTATATACTAGATATATACAAGAGAATATATAGAGAGAGGGGGAGCGAGGATATATAAATTATACGGGGAGGTCGCGCGCGGGAGGGCAGGCGTTGACATTTTGGGCGCGTTTTCGGTAGTTGTGACAAGTGCACAAAGTTTTTGCTTGACGTTTGTGCATTGTGGCGATATATTGGGAGCGAGAAGGCAAAGAGCGGCGCGAAGTTCGCACAATGCCTATTATGCGAACCAAAGTGCTAGACAAAATGCCTGAAGTGTATAAAAGAGAGTGCCGCCTGTGTGCCTGGCTGTGCTTGTGCGTGGTGTTCCGGCTGTTTATGTCTGCCTGTTATCATTCAATCAGGCGGGCGGGCGGCGCAGGCTGGGCGCGGGGCAATAAGGCAGGGCGGGCGCGGTGTGCGTGTGCCTTCGGATGCAGGCGTTTCCGGCTTGGCTACCCTCCAGGGGTGGCGGAAAAAGGGCGGGTACGCGCGCCGAGAGGGGCGTATATATACCACACACGTTTCAGAGGAGCTTCCCGAAACGGGGTGGGGTAGGAGAAAACAGGGGGTAGGGTCTTTGGAAAAGGCGGCGAGAAAAAATTATAAGCCCTCTGCGGAAGCGCTGGTTGAGGACGGATGGATCATGTGTCCGAAATGCAGGGCGAAGCTCGGACGGGCTGAGTATGGCGCGGTAGGCAAGGGGATAGTTCTCTATTGCCGAGGGCGTGACTGCAAGATGCCGGTGCGTGTAAAATTGTGACGTAGGCTGCGGGGGAGTCTTTCTTCCTTTCACTTTCCCGCACTGCGGAGGGGCGGACAATGCCGCCCCTTGTATAAGCTGGTATAGCTCAATGGAAGAGCGGCTGCTTCGTAAGCAGCGGGTTGAGGGTTCAAGTCCTTTTGCCAGCTCCATATAGCTTTATAGCTCAGTTGGCAGAGCGCCGCGACTATCTGCGGAGACACCGGTTCGAGTCCGGTTAGAGCTTCCCGCCGGCGGTTGAGCGTGAGAAACCGCGAGGAGCTGTCCCTCATAAAAACAGTTTGACTTGCTCGGAGCCTCTGGCCAGCGGTACAAGCAAAGGGCAAGGCTATCCGAAAGGCGTGAAGTCCTTCGCCTTGCACGGACGGCATTTCGATTTGGTCACGCGATGCGGTTCGATTTCAGAGGCAGTTATACCGCAGCACAGCGGATGCGGGCGTGTGACCGATGCACGTTTCCTCTGTGCGTTTATATAGCAGAGAGTGCTGGTGCTCCTCCGGGGCTCATACTTCCGGCTACGTCGGTTCGATTCCGGCCTCTGCTACCACACGCGACATAGGTTCGTGCTCTCCTTTCTATCAAGAAGCGGCGCCGTAGGAAGCCGCTCCGCACAGCGCAGCTGCTGCGGCTCCGTCTGGAATGACGGCGGGCAAATAAGAGCTGGCAGTGAGGCTATAAGCCGCCAGCCGAACAGGCCGTGAGCCATTGACGAAGCATTGGAAAGTGCTTTGCCGGTGGCTCACTTTCTTTTCAGGGAGATAAGCGGTTGAAGAAGAAAGCGTCCGGAAATGTAAATATTGAGTGGGATCCGGGCGAGGTCAACCCGAAGCAGAAAGAATTCCTCGACAGCCACACACTGTTCACCTGTTACGGCGGAGCAAAGGGCGGCGGCAAGACGCATATCGTCAGGATAAAGGCGATAGGCGCGGCGCTGGTGGGCTATCCGGGGATAAAGATACTCATAATGCGAAAGACGTATAACGAGCTGGAGGAAAACCACATCCGGCCGATACTGCGCATGGTGAGTCCGGAGCTGTTCAGCTACAACAACACATCGCACTTGATGACCTTTGAAAACGGGTCAACTATCAAGTTCGGCCATTGGAGCGGAGAAGAGAGCTTCAACGAGTACAACGGCCTTGAATACGACTGGATTTTCATAGACGAGGCGACGCAGTTCACGGAGCGCGCCTTCAACTTCCTCGGCGGCTGTCTGCGAGGCGTGAACGACATTCCGAAGCGGATGTACCTGACTTGCAACCCCGGCGGCGTAGGTCATGCCTGGGTCAAGCGGCTCTTCATCGACAGGGACTTCAAGCGAAGCGCGAACCCCGAAGAGGACGAGAATCCGGACGATTATACCTTCATCTTCGCAAAGGCGGAGGACAACACCTTCCTGCTCAAGTCCTCGCCCTTGTACCTGAAGAACCTTGCCCAGATGCCGGAGGAGCTGCGGCGCGCTTACCGCGACGGCGACTGGGACAGCATCGGCGGGAACTACTTCCCCGAAATGCTGAGTGGACGGAACGTGACGGCTCCGTTCAAGATACCGCAGCATTGGACACGCTACCGCTCGTTTGACTACGGTCTTGATATGTTCGCCTGCTTCTGGTGGGCAGTGGACGAGGACGGGCGCTGCTGGTGCTACCGCTCGTTTGAGCATGAGGGGCTGATAGTAAAGGACGCGGCGAAGGCTGCGCTTGACCACACCCTTGCGAATGAGCAGATCATAGCGACATACGCGCCGCCCGATATGTGGAACCGGCAGAAAGAGACCGGCAAGACAATGGCGGAGCTGTTTCTCCTGAATGGCGTGAACATCGTGAGGAGCGACAATAACCGCGTACAGGGGCACATGGTCATGAAAGACATGATGGCTCCGATAGCGCTGAAAGACCCCTATGTGCAAAGCCTTTACCCCGCGGGGCAGGCTCCGGACAGACTGCCGGGGCTGATGTTCTTCGACGGGTGCAAGAAGGCAATCAGCGACCTGAAGGCGATACAGCAGGACGACAAGAACCCGAACGACTGCGCGAAAGACCCGCACGAGATAACCCACACCGTTGACGGAATACGTTATTTCTGCGTGACGCGGGTCATAAGCGGTGAGGCCTTGCCGGAGCTTCAGCCGGAGGACGACGAGGACGAGGACGGCGACAGCTACGAGCATTACATGTGCGGCGACCGTGCCGACGCGAGATATTTACTGTGAGGTGACACGATGGCAAAACCCGGCCCGAAGAGAAAATAGGACAGCCCTGACAAGCTGCGGGCAGCTGTCGAGGCCTACATAGAGAAGTGCGAGGCGGAGGGCATTTTCCCCGACGAAGCGGGAATGAGGCTTGAGCTTGGCGTTACGGCGCAGACCCTCGACAAATACTGCAAGGACGAGAACGCGGATGGGAAAGAGTTCCGCGAGATACTTTCGTGGGCGAAGGACAAGCGCGAAAGCTACCTCGTGCGGAAGATGACCAGCGACAACAAGGCGGCGCAGGGCTGCCTCAATGCGCTGAAGCAGCCGTCAAACGGCGGCTACATAGACCGGCCTGCCGACTCCGGCGGCGAGCGGAAGCTCACGATAAACCTTGTGGGAGTGGGCGGAGAGAGCGCCTTCAAGTAAGGCGCGTATATGGGCCGGTGGCAGAATGGGATTGCGGCTGACTCTAAATCAGCTGCCTGACGGCGGAGAAGGTTCGATTCCTTCCCGGCTCACCAGAAAAAAGGAGATTACATTGCTGACTATCATACTTATCTTAATCTTTGCCGTGGTCTTCGTGGGCGCGCTTGCTGTTCTGTACCGCAGCCTCTCAGGTAAAGCGGAAGAGGAAGACATGCTGGAACAGGTGGCGCGCCTTGCGAGAGCGCAGGAGCGGTTAAACACGCGGCTCGAAGAGCTGGAAGAGCAGGTATCGGGGCAGAAGGGCGGCGAGCTTGACGAGATAAAAAGACGGCTCGAAGAGCTGGAGAGCGACACTGCGGGAGGCAACGCGGCGCTTGACCAGATGTTTCTCGCGGGGATCAACGGCATTATGAATTACGGCATGAAGGACGCAGTAAAGCGAGGCTGATAAATGGGACAGTTTGATATTTTCTACGGCAAAAAGCTGCCTGATTAGCAGAGCGGCTGGCGGCTCTACGACGAGGCCGAACGCTTCAACTCCAACATAAACCTGCGCGAGACGGTGCGGGTGAACGAGAATTTCTACATCGGCAAGCAGTGGGAGGGCGTACAGTCCAACGGTCTGCCGACTCCGGTTTTCAACTTCATAAAGCGCGTCGTCGGCTTCGACGTGGCGACGATAACCTCGGACAACGTGAAGGTGACGGCCTCGCCGCTTGCGAACACCGCGAACACCGACGGGCTTATAGAGCCTGTGCGGATAGTGAACGAGGAGTTTGACGCGCTGGCGGCAAGAAACAAGATATCCTCTCTGCTGAGAGAGTTTGCCCGCAATGCCGCGGTGGACGGCGACGGCTGCCTGTACACCTATTGGGACGCCGACGCGGAGACCGGCCAGCAGTCCAAGGGTATGATCCGGACGGAGATAGTAGAAAACACGCGGGTGTACTTCGGGAACCCGAATGACCGGCGCGTACAGACCCAGCCGTGGATAATGATAGGCAGCCGCGAGATAACCCGCATCGTCCGCCGCAGGGCGAAGGAAAACGGGATGGCCGAGTGGCAGAGTATCAGCCCCGACTGCGAGGACGACAGCGTTGACACGGCGAAGGTGACGGACGACAAGACGACCGTGCTTTTGCTGCTGTGGCGCGACGAGGAGACGGGGCACATATGGCAGTATGAATTCACGCGCAATTCCGGCGTGACTGCCCCGATAGACACGAAGCTTTCGCTTTATCCTATCTGCTGGCTGAGCTGGGACTACGTGCAGGACTGCTACCACGGGCAGAGCATGGTGACGGGACTGACCCCGAACCAGATGTTCGTCAACAAGATTTGGGCGGCGGCAATGCTCTCGATGCTCCGCACGGCGTTCCCGAAATGGATATACGACAAGACCCGCATAAAGCGCTGGGACAACGGCGTCGGCACGGCAATCGGCATATCGGGCGGCGACGTATCAACGGTGGCGAAGGTGATAGACCCTGCCTCCATATCCCCGCAGGTGGCGCAGTTCATCGACATGGCGGTAAAGCAGACGGAAGAATGCCTCGGCGCTACTAGCGTTGCGCTCGGCGACACCCGCCCCGACAATACCTCCGCCATTATAGCACTTCAGCGCGCGGCATCCACACCGATGGAGATGACGAAGCTCAACCTTTATCAGGCGGTGGAGGACTTGTTCAGGATATACCTCGACTTCATGTCCGCCTACTACGGAGTGCGTGCGGTTGACATGGAGCCTACGCCGGAGATACGGCAGCAGTATGAATTTGCAGGGATGCCGGTTCCGGACTCCATCATTGCGGAATTCGACTTTGATACGTTGAAATTCCACCCGATGATGCTGAAGCTCGACGTCGGCGCAAGCTCCTACTACTCCGAGATAGCGTCAATCCAGACGCTGGATAATCTGCTGATGAACGGGCATATCAACGCAATACAGTACCTTGAGAGAATCCCCGACGGCTATATACCGGCGCGCCGGGCATTGATAAACGAGCTGAAAGCAACGCAGGCCATGAACGCGGTTCCGCCCGGAGCACCACCCAACGCGGCGATCGGCGACGTGGCGGCACAGGCAAAGCCGGAAATCCCCACGGGCGGCGGATTCTCTGATCTGCAACGCAAGGTGTTGGAGTCGGGTTCGACTCAAGGACTTATCTGACAGGAGGAAAAGAAAATGACTGCACCTGACAAGGCGGCTGAGATAAAGGCCGCGATAGCTGCATTTTTCGCTTTCCTGACGGCTCTCTGGGGCTGGCTGGGCTGGGCGATAATTGTGTGGCTGGGCTGCGTACTGCTGGACTACATCACCGGCACGTGGGCGGCAAAATCCAACGGCGAATGGTCGAGCGCCGTTGCAAGAGCGGGGCTTTGGCACAAGCTGGGCGAGATAGTGGCGGTGCTGGTTGCGGCAATGTGCGACATCGCAATAGGCGCGATACTGAAAGGCTCCGGAATAGACTTCGGCATAGATTACAGCGTTCTGGTGACGCCGGTCGTGCTGCTGTGGTACATCGTAACTGAGCTGGGTTCCATTATTGAAAACGCCGGAAAGCTCGGCGCACCCATTCCCGAATGGCTGAAAAGGAGCCTGAAGAACTACAAGGATACGCTTGACGCCAAAACCGGCGGCGGGGCGCATCTCCCCGAACACTCGGAAGAAGACAGGGAATAAGGCGAAAGCCTTTTCCCGTCTCTATAAGAATATATCCACCGGCATAGACCAATGCCGTAACATAGACCGCCGACCATAGCGGACAAGGAGATTTGAATGAACGAAGAGATTAACGAAGCAGTTGAGACCGAAGGCGCTGAGGACTGGGCAGACAGCGACGCGTTCTGGGATGACGATCCCGCCGCGGAGCAGGAGGAGGCCGAGGGCGCCGAGGCTGACGAGCAGGAGGCGGAGGAGACCGACACTGCCGACGACCCTCACGACGAGGGCGCGGACGACGGAGCCGAGAATCCGGAGGGGCAGCAGGGTGAGAGCGCAGACCAGCGCTTTGAGCTCAAGCACCTTGAGGAGACGCGGAGCGTTGACCGCGAAGAGGTTATAAAGCTTGCACAGAAGGGCATGGATTACGACCGCATTCGAGAGGAACGCGACAGCATCCGCCCGGAACTGCGGCTTTACCGAGAATTCCTCAAGGAGCTTGCCGACGGCTCCGGACTGACCGTTTCGGAGCTGATAGACACGGTTCGGGCACAGCGCCTTGTGGCAAAAGAGAAGGAAAACGGCAAGGAGATGACCGAGGCCGAAGCCCTGATAAAGGTGCAGCGCGAGCGCAGCGAGAAAGCCAAGAGCGCGCCCAAGGCCGAGGAAGAGGCTCCCCCGAAGGAAGAGAAGCCCGCAGAGGCTAAAGCGGAGGACTCCCGCAAGGAGAGCTTCGCACGGTTTGCAAGGGAATTCCCCGACGTCAAGGCCGAGGATATACCCGCCAAGGTATGGCAGGATTTTTCCGCCGGAAAAGGCGACCTTGCGGACATCTACGCGAGACACGAGAACGCAGCGCTCAAGGCCAAGATTGCGGCCATGGAGCGCAACGAGGACAACAGAAAACGCTCCACGGGGAGCAGAAAAAGCAGCGGCGCAAAGGCGAAGGACATCTTCGACAGCGCATGGGAAGATTCGCCCTACGACTGATTTTTCGCCTCCGGGAGCCATTAACGGAGGAAATATAAATGGCAACTATAAATCTTATGGACAAGTGGGCGCCTCGCCTTGAGAAGCGCTTTACGACCGGCTCCATCACCGACAAGTGGTGCGGCACCAACTGGGAGTGGACGGGCGTTAACACCCTGAAGACCCTGACTCTGCTCACCGACCCCCTGAACGATTAGAACCCTGCGGCAAATGCGAACCGCTTCGGCACTATGACCGAGGTGGACGACGAGGCCAACTCCTACACGCTGACCAAGAAGCGCAGCTTTGACAAAGCCTTTGACGAGACCAACGTGCAGGATCAGAACTTCCTCAAGAAGGGCGCGGCCTACCTCAAGCAGATGTGGGACGAGAGATACGTCCCCGAGATCGACACCTACCGTTTCGCCCGCTGGGCAGACGGCGCAGGTCTCGGCACTGTCGCTACGGCGGCTATCTCCAAGACCAACATCGTCGAGGCGCTGCTGAACGCTCACGCCGCGCTTGATGACGCGGGCGTCCCGATGGAAAACCGCGTTACCTTCATACGCAGCGACTACGCCGTAAAGTACAAGCTTGCGGACGAGTTCAAGTATGAGGGCGCGAAGGAGTTCATCCAGAAACGCCAGATCGGCGAGGTCGAGGGCAGCCCGCTTATCAAGGTTCCGAAGAACCGCTTCCCGGCCGGCGTGGCCTTCATGGTCAAGTACAAGCAGGCGACGGCAGACCCCGTAAAGATGCGTATGCTCCGCGCAAAGGACGACTCCGATGACCTGTGCGGCGTCCGCATGCAGGGTCTCGTCCGCTACGACAGCTTCGTGCTGGCGCAGAGCGCAGACGGCATCTATGTCTACGGCGAGAACGCAGGCAACGTGCTTCAGGCTCCGACCTTCTCCACCGCCTCAAACAAGGTGACTATCACGAGCGCCGACAGCGCAAGCATCAAGTACACCACTGACGGCACCAACCCCAAGACCTCGGCGACTGCGCAGGCTTACAGCGCGGCTGTGACCATCACGGAGAACACCACGTTCAGAGCATATGCCTACGCGACCGGCAAGACCAGCTCCGCCATCGGCAGCTACGATGCGGTGAAGACCTGATCCAATAAAGGGCAGAGCAATGCTCTGCCCTTTTTCAAAAGGAGCGAATAAAAATGACGACTGCGCAGGACGTATTTGAAGCCTCAATGGCTCTCATGGACGAGCTGAACGAGGCGAGCGGAGCCTCCGACACGGCGGACACCAAGGAATACAAAAACCGGACGCTGCCTGTCCTTAACATCCTGATAGGCGAGGTTTACCCGTATTCCGACACATACAAGAGCCGAAACGAGGGCAAGCGCCCGATCGTAACGGCGATAAGTGATTTTGACAGCAGCATCGGACTTGATGATTACATATGCCGCAGCGTACTTCCTTACGGACTGGCGGCACACCTGCTCATAGACGAGAACCCGGCCTCGGCAAGTTTCTTCCAGCAGCGCTACGACGAGCTGAAAGCGATGCTTCGGTTGGGCTTCCCGGAGGAATTTGAGCCGATAGAGGATATATACGGCGGGCTGGGCTGCGGCGACTTTGCCCGCTGGTGAAGCGAGGCGGATAAATGGCGACTATAAGCGGCAGCACAAGCGAAAAGATATTCCAGATAAAAGCATGGCTGGGGCTGAACGAGAACCCCGACGGCGACACCAAGCTGAAGCTTGGCGAGGCGGCGGCAATGCGCAACTTTGCCATTACGCGAGACGGAAACCTTGGCCGCAGACCCGGCAGCATGAAGATAGCAAGCCTCGGTTCCGCTCCCGTGCGGGGTATGTGGACAGGCTATATAAACGGCAATGAGGAATTCATCGTCGCCTGCGGCGGCAAGCTCTGGCGGCTGTGGAACGCGGAGACGGGAGCCTTCACCGCGACTGAGATAGGCAGCATCGACACCACGAACGAGGTACACATGTTCGGTTTTTCCGAAATACTCTACCTCATAAACGGCAGCGAATACAAGCAGTATGACGGCACGACGCTCTCGGACGTCGGCGGGTACAGGCCGCTTGTGACGATAGCCGTTCCTCCGAACGGCGGCGGGGAAACGCTGGAGGAGGTAAACAAGCTCGTAGGCACTCGGCGCTGCTGGATATCCCCGGACGGTAAGGCTACGAAGTTCACGCTGCCCGAAAGCGGCTTGCAGAGCCTCGACTACGTGAAAGACCTGAAGACCGGCGAGAACTTGGCGGCGAGCGCATACACGGCAGACCTGACGGCAGGAACAGTGACCTTCACTGAAGTCCCGGCGCTCGGCGTAAACAGCCTTGAGATAGGCTGGACGATGGCGACAAACTTCCGCACACAGGTAAGCTCGATGCGGTACAGTGAGCTTTACGACGGCGCGCAGGACACGCGGGTTTTCCTCTACGGGGACGGGAGCAATCAGGCGATATACTCAGGGCTTGACTACGACGGCAAGCCGAGGGCGGACTATTTCCCCGACCTGAACGTTGTGAACGTTGGCGATGCGAACACGCCCATCACCGGACTGATACGGCATTACTCCACGCTCGTTGCCTTCAAGTCGAGCAGCGCGTGGAGCATACGCACGAGCGAGCTTACGCTGGCCAACGGCGCAACGACGAAAGCCTTTTATGTATCACCTATCAACAGAGCGATAGGCAACGCTGCGCTTGGGCAGACGCGCCTCGTGCTGAACTCGCCCAGAACGCTGCACGGCAAGGACGCTTTCGAGTGGCGGAACAACAGCAGCTACTCCTCGAACCTGACGGCGGACGAGCGGCAGGCGAAGCGCATAAGCGACCGGATATACGCGACGCTGGGCGGCTTTGACCTTGCGAAATGCTACTGCTGGGACGACAACGACAATCAGGAGTATTACATCTGCTATAACGGCAAAGCTCTTGTGCAGAACTACGCGGCAGACGCTTGGTACTGCTACGACGGCTTTGACGCGGTATGCATGGCGAACTTCCACGGTGCGCTTTACTACGGCACGTCCGGAGGCGCGATAGAGCATTTAGGCTATGAGCATATCACCGACGACGGGCGGGCTATCGACGCATACTGGGAAAGCGGCTCGATGAGCTTCGGGCAGGGTTACATGCGCAAATACTCCGCTCAGATATGGATAGGCATAAAGCCGGAGGCAAACGGCGAAGTGACCGTTACTGCGCAGACAGACAGGAAAAGCACCTATGCCGAAAAGATTGTTGCAAGCCAGATGGCGAGCTTCAGGCGCGCGAACTTCCGGAGCTGGAGCTTCGGCACGAACCGCAAGCCGCATATGACAAGGCTGAAGATAAAGGCGAAGAAGTTCGTCTTTTATAAGCTTATATTCATGGCGGCGGAGCCTGACACGACATGCACTATACTTGCGGCGGATATGCGAGTGAGGTTTACCGGATATACGAAGGGGTGAAAAAATGGCATTTACCAAACTGACAGAAGATATTGCATAGATAAGCAAGCTTGACGACGAGCCGAACGACGTTGACGGGCTTTCCGCCGACCAGCTGAAAGCGACGTTCGACAAGGCCGGGAACACTATCAAGACGTGGATAAACACTGTGCTGCTCCCCGCGCTTGAGGGCAGCACGGCCGCCGGAAACCTCGGCATAGCGGCAATATCCGGTCTTACCGGCATAGCAACTGTGCAGGCGGCGCTGGAAAAGCTTGAAGAGCAGATAAGCGAGGCGGCAGTCGGCAGCATTCCCGACGCTTCCCTCACTGGGGCGAAGCTCGCCGACGGCGCGGTTACCGGAAGCAAGATAGCGGACGGCGCGGTAGGCTCGGCGAAGATAGCGGACGGCGCGGTGACATCGGGCAAGCTTGGTGCGGGCGCTGTAACGGCGGAGAAGATAGCGGCTCTCGCCGTTGCGACTGCGGCTATTGCGGAGCTGGCCATCACCACGGCCAAGATAGCAAACAAGGCCATTACCACAGCGAAGATAGCAGACAAGGCCGTAGGCACTGACCAGATGGACGACAACAGCATTACCGCGGCAAAGCTCAGGAGCGGCATCGTGACTGCGGACAAAATCTCACAGGGTGCTGTGACCAGCGAGAAGCTGGCGACGAAATCCGTGACCGGCGAAAAGCTGGGGGACGACATCATCAGTACCCTGTTCGGCGGCGTGGTTGTGCTCCCTTACTCCAACGGCGACCTCATAGGTGACGAGCTTCCGGCTGCTGGGACGAAGGGCAGAATTTTCTTCAAGAAGGCATGATCTAATGGGCATTGCATCTTACAGTATCGAATACCGGAACGGCGGCAGTGCCGGAGTTGACGGGCGCTCACTCGGCAGCACCGGCAACTATAAATACTGGTCGCGGATCACCGTGACCACGGACAGCGCCGGATGCAGCAAGCTCAAAATCAGCATGACGACGGCCTGCTACAACGGTGCGACAAACACCGCTTATGCGGCGGGAGCGCAGGCCATTGTTTCCACGTCGCCGGAGAACAGTGTGTACACCGGCACGGCGGCAAATCTGGCGGCTTCTCATCCGGCCAACAACACTACATGGCTTTTCGACGGTGAGATCAGCTGCGACATGCTCCCGAACACGACGTATTACATTTTTGTGCTGCCCGTCTGGACTGCATCAAACAGCTTCACCACGGCGACTTCGAGCTTCACGGTCACGAGCTTGGCAGATTTTGCGGGCGGAATCCGCATAGACAACGGCTCAGACTATGACATGTATCTGCCGTACATAGACACGGGCAGCGCATGGGAGCTTCTGACCCCGCACATAGACGACGGCAGCAGTTGGCACAGCTTGGCATAAGGAGGACACATGACAATATTACAGGGCGACGCATAGCTCATACCGATAGCCTTGACGGCTGACGGCGAGCCTGTCACGGACGCGGATATCGAGGCGATGGAGGTCATTCTCGGCGGCATATCCAAGCTCTACCCGGACGAGCTGGGATATGCCAACGGCGAGTTCCAGTTCCCGCTGACGCAGGAAGAGAGCTTCTCTATGGCAGAGGACAGATACGACCTTCTGATACGGCCTAAGTTCCGCGACGGCACGGTGGCAGGCGTACTCAAGGCAGGGGAGATAGAGGTCGTAGCGACAGACACGAGGAGAGTGCTGTGATGAGAACCGTGACGGCAAAGATGCAGCGGGTGCGGCGGATAAGCGCCAACATCGGTGCAGGCTCACAGCTCGCTCTTGACCTCGGAATAAAGATAACGGCAGACACTACCCCAAAATATACGGGGGAATACGATGTGCGGCCTAAGACCTATGAGCCGGTCGTGCTGGAGACGAAGGGACGCTCAATGCTGGACGACGTGACAGTGCAGAAAATCCCGCAGTTCGAAGTTTCAAATGATGCGGGCGGGAAAACTCTTATTTTAGGAGACGAATATTATGGCTGAATAGTTCAACAAGGTAATACTCGGCACAGAGGTAAAGCTTGACCTTACGGGCGACGACATAACCGCGGCTGACCTGAAGAAGGGTATCAAAGCACACGACAAGAGCGGAGCGCCAATCGTCGGCACGAACATGAACGACGCGAACACCTCGGACGCGACGGCGACTGCGGCGGAAATACTCAAGGATAAAACCGCTTATGTGGCAGGTTCCAAGCTGACCGGCACAATGCCGAACAACGGGGCAAAGACACTTGAAATAGCTACCAAGGACGGCACACCGCCCATTCCCATGGGCTTTCACGACGGCAGCGGCAAGGCGCAGATAGCGGCTGCGGAGAAAGCAAAGCTTATCCCCGAAAACATCCGTGAGGGTGTGACTGTGCTCGGCGTGACAGGCACTATGTCCGGCTCCGATGAAATGAAGCCGCAGGTGAAGTCGGTCACTCCAAGCTTTGCAAGTCAGGAGATATTGCCTGACAGCGGCTATAACTGCCTTTCATCTGTGACGGTCGCGGCAATACCAGTCTCGGAAGCTGCCAATGCGGCAGGAGGAATAACCCTCACGATAGGAGGCTGACATGGGAGTAAGCAAGGTTGTTATAGATGGCGAAGTTAAGCTTGACCTGACGGCGGACACGGTAGAGCCAGCGGCACTCAAGGCGGGGTATACTGCACATAACGCAGCAGGTGATGAGATAGTGGGTACTATACCAGCAATATCGCTTGAAGATGTTTACCCGGTCGGCGCTATCTATATGTCGGCAGCGGCCACAAATCCCGGCACACTGTTTGGCTTCGGGACATGGGAGCAAATCAAAGATGTGTTTCTGCTGGCGGCTGGTAATACATACGCAGGCGGTTCAACTGGCGGCGAAGCAACTCATACCTTGGCAGAAAATGAAATCCCAGCGCACAGACATAAGATTGCTTATCCAAATGCAAGCGGAGAATATGGTGATGCTGCCATAGGTTATCCAGCAAATTCTGACACTAAAAAGACTTGGGGCGCAGAAATGTGTAAGACGGAAAGCGTCGGCGGTGGAGAAGCCCACAACAATATGCCACCTTATTTGGCGGTGTATGTATGGAAAAGAACAGCTTAAAAAGGACACCGGAATCCGAATAGTTCCGTGTTGATAAGGAGGACAAGATGAGCAAGACAAACACTGGACTCGTCGAGTACGCACTGGCGCAGTTGGGCAAGCCCTACTGGTGGGGCACCTTCGGGCAGATAGCATCGGCGGGGCTGTTGGTACAGAAGCGGACGCAGTACCCAGACAGGTATAACACGTATGGTGACGAGTGCAAGAAGCAGTTCGGCCAGAAGGTGCACGACTGCGTCGGCCTCATCAAGGGCTACCTTTGGTGTGATACGCCGGACAGCGAGCCTATATACAAAGCATCGCAGGACGTTGCGGTGAGCGGGCTATTCATGGTCTGCCCAGAAAACGGCAGCATCGACACCATGCCTGATACACCGGGCGTGTGCGTGTTTATGCGGGACATGTCCCACGTCGGCGTTTACATCGGCGGCGGCGACGTCGTAGAGGCAACCGGCCACGCGCGGGGCGTCGTAAAAACCAAGCTTGCGGGGCGCGGCTGGGGGCTGTGGGGTAAGCCCCGCTGGATAAGCTACGAGGCTGCTGCCACTCCTGCACAGCCCGCACAGTCCGCACAGACCACCGCCTCGACGCTGAACGTCACCGGCCTGCCGCTGCTGCGCTACGGCGACAAGGGTGAGTACATCCGCTCGGCGCAGCTGCTCCTCATCGGGCGCGGCTACTCCTGCGGCAGGTGCGGCGCTGACGGCGAGATAGGGCAGGACACCTGCAACGCGGTTATCGCGTACCAGCGCGCCTGCGGCTTGCAGCAGGACGGTATCATAGGCGCTCAGACTTGGGCGCGGCTGATAGGAGGTTAAGGCATGGCAACCTTTGAGGAAACCTACAACAAGTACAATACTGACCGTGCATCTGCTATAAACGGAATGTACGACGCTCAGAAGGCCGCTACGCTCAGCCAGCTTGAGAGCGCATAGAACCAGAACCGGCAGACGCAGGAGGAGGCCAAGAACCAGATAGCACCGACGTATCAGCAGAGGGCGAATGACCTCGCGGTGCAGTACGAGCGCAACCGTCGGAACTTCAACCAGCAGGCGGCTGGCAGCGGCCTCAACACCGGCACGGCGTCGCAGGCGGCGCTCGCCCAGAACAGCACTTGGCAGAGAGATTACGGCAATCTCCGCACGGCGGAGGCGGACGCACTGACGGAGGCTGACCGGCAGATGGCGGCGCTTGAGACGCAGTACAAGTCCGCAGTTGCATCCGCAATAGCCGAGAACGACTACGACCGCGCAAAAGCCCTCATGGACGAGTATGGCAATCAGGAGAGCCGCGACGCGGCTATGGCGAAGACTCTTGCAAGCTACGGAGATTTCTCAGGCTACGCCAGACTTTACGGCGACGACGTTGCGAACAACATGGCGCAGTATTGGATTTCTCAGAACCCGAAGCTTGCCTACGACATGGGCAGGATAAGCGCGGAGGACTATGCGCGGCTGACCGGGCAGCGCTCCGGCAGCGGTTCGGGAAGCAGAGGCGGACTCTTCGGCGGCGGAAAGACCGGCGGGACGACCGGCACCACCGCAGGGGGCAGCCGCTCCGAAACGGTAAACGCCGAGCAGTACAAAGGCTTGAGACGGACGCTCATGCAGGGCAATGACGCCGCCGCAAAGAGCGCGCTTGACTTCATAACGAGGAACGCAAGCAAGTTCACGGATCAGGAGCTTTCGGACTTGGCTAACTACTACATGGGACGATGAGAGGTAGATAATGGCGACACTGACAAGAGCAGAGAGCCTTGCAATACTCAGCGGGGGCGCTAAAGGCAAAGGCACCCCCGCCTTGGAGCAGGACGAGGAGAAGCAGAACGGTTCGCAGAATTCCGGCGGCGCTGTGATGAGCCGAGAGGAGAGCCTGAAAATACTCTCCGAGGGCGCGGCGGGAACCTACAAGCCGAAAAACGAGACCGTTTCAAACTCCCCCTCGACGGCTGGCTTGGCGGATGTGTTCGCTCCGTTCGGCGCGGCGAAGGCCGCAGGGACTGCTCCACAGCAGACACAGCGCGCGAAGCTGCAAAAGGAGCTGGACAGGCTCGACAACGCCGCCGCATACGTGACGACCACG
>OMFC01000330.1_pt1 | contig 27538 bp, 20 predicted proteins | sample 1645531 | NCBI WGS metagenome assembly OMFC01 (sample SAMEA103958112, study PRJEB25191) | human gut metagenome | biome: human-associated habitat [ENVO:00009003]; feature: intestine environment [ENVO:2100002]; material: feces | place: Germany | collected 2013/2015 | reverse complement strand
AACTCATGCCATCTAAACAAATACTAATCCGTCCAATATTTGGGGTGCACTTCATTGCGCAGCCCTCTTTATTTTATGATTCGACTTGCATCATGCGGCAAGGCGGATTTTCTGTTTCCGGTTTGACCCGTTTGAGTTTTTACCGGATGCTTTGCGTACGGCCTTTCGGGAATAGGGCGACTGGGAAATAATCAATAGAAATGCCCGCTGGGAGCGAAGATCGCGTAGCCGAAATTGAAAGTGAGGTACATATTGTGCCAGCTCTTCAGGTCGTATTTGGTGAGCGACAGGCTGACCGGTCCGATGGGCGTGTGATAGACGAACGAGGCTTCGGTGATGTATTGCATCTTTTCGCCGGGCAGCCCCCGGTTGTCGCGGTACATGGCATAAAATCCCGTGCGCAGGAAGAAATTGGGCAGCAGATCGAAAGTGGGCATCAGACCGCCGGCCAGGAAGTTTTTCGCCCGGTAGTCGGGCATGAAAGCCATCTGGGAGTGTACGACGGGCTGATAGGCCGGCAGCGACATCAATGTAGCCGTTTCGGTCTGGAACCGGGGGTGCGTGGTCCAGACGGCGTCGATGTTGAATCCGAACGAGAACCATTTGCAGCCGGGCAGGTCGAAATAGTGGTTCCACTGGAATTTGGCGCCGAACCATTCGCGGTGGGCATTGAAACTTCGCTTACGTCCGAATTCGGCGGGTTTGTACCGTTCGCGCCCCGTGATGTAGATGCCCGAGAGGGATATTTCGGACCCCCGGCGCGGGTAGAGAATCTTGTCGAGCGTGTTGCGGGCGATATCCAGTTTGGTGCCGAAGAAGGAGAAGCGCGTCAGGTCGGTGTCGGGATCCGTGTCGGGAAAGGGGGCGTCGTAGCGGTAGGCTTGTTGTCCTCCGTTGAACCGCAGCGATGCCAGGCTGTTGTGTGTCAGAGGCATGGTGAGTCCGATGGAGAGGAATCCCTGGTTGTTCTTGACCGATTTGGTGTTATCGATCGGCGTGAGGTTGCCGAAGTTGCCGTGCCGCAGGTTCAGGACTTCGAAATTGTAGGAATAGTCGAGCGAGAAGGGTTTCCAAAGGTAGAAGTCCGTGCGCCCGCCCAGCGAACCGGTCGCATAGGTCGGGCCGATGTAAATACCGGCGAAAGCCCATTGCGACACGCGGCGGATCGTGTGGTAGTCGAAACCGATGAATGCCTGGTTGAAAGCCGTCGAGGAGATGTTGCCGCCGATCAGGAACCGGAGGTTTTCGCGTGCGGACATCTTCAGCTTGACCGAATACCGTTCCCGCAGCGGGTCGTACCGGAATTCGGGGTATTCGACCGAAAATTCGTCGTTGCCTATGACGGAGAAGAAGTCGTCGCGGAATTCGGGGAAACTCATCTGCCGCTGCCGTCCGTCGTAGGTGTCGTCCAGCCGCATGACGTCGCGTACATAGGCCGTTTGTGCATGGGTGAGTCCTTCGAACTCGTAGTCGTCGAAGATGATCGGGGGACACTTTTCGCGGAAAGCCGCCCGCTTGGTGCGGATCTCTTCGGGCGTGACGGTGCGGTGGATTTTCTCCCGCAGGGCCGGAATCTGGGCCAGTGCGTCGCGGTAGCCCGCTTCGATGATCGAGTCGGCGCTGTTGAAATCGAGCATGCTGACATTGACGGCCCGGTTGATCATCAGGCTGCGTCCTTTGGGCATGTCGTAGTTGGTCTTGTTCATGGCCAGCGAGAAGGCTTGATCGACGAGCGAACTGTTCTCCGTGATGTCGTTGTTTCCCGACGTGCATTTGCTGCCGATCAGGAAATCGGGATGGAACTCCTTGTCGAGGGGTTCCCAGGGGAAGTTGTCGTAGATGCCGCCGTCGTAGAGTAGCATCGTGTCGATTTTCATGGGTTTGAACGCCAGCGGAATGGACATCGACGAACGGATCGCTTCGCCCATGTCGCCCTTGCGCAGCACCACCGGACGGCGGGTGTTCATATCGCTCGCCACGCAGAGGAACGGCACCATCAGGCTGTCGAAGTCCCGCCGGGAAGCTGTCGTGGCCGGGCCGAACAGGTCGGCGAGGGCCAGGTCGATCTGATTCGAGGAGATCAGGTACGAAGGCAGGCGGAAACGGCTCGCGTTGGGGTCGTCCGGGTGGTCCTTCATGTTGAGGCGGATCGAGAGGAAGATCGGGGTGCCGGTATTGCGGCGGTAGTAGGGCAGGTAGCTGGGGTCGATGCGCCCCGAAACCCACTGTTTGACCACACCCGAAGCGACGATCCGGCGCATCTCTTCGGGGGAATATCCTGCGGCGTACATGCCCGCGATGATCGAACCCATCGAGGTTCCCGACACGTAGTCGATCGGAATGCCGCTCTCTTCGAGTGCCTGCAATACGCCGATATGGTAAAGTCCTTTGGCTCCGCCGCCGCTCATGACCACCCCGACGCTCTGGGCCGCTGCCGGAAGGGTGAAAAGCATTCCCGCCGCGAGAAAAGAGAGGATTTTCCGCTTCATATCCTGATATTTTTATTAACTTTGCCTATTAAACCGTGCGTAAAAGTACAAAATAAAGCGTAAACTTTAGGTTATGAACGATAAAATCAACGAGCTGCTCGAACGGGTGGAGGCATTCAAACCCAAAGCTGCGGCCGAGATCGAGGATTTCCGAATCCGGATGCTGGGGAAAAAAGGCGAGCTGACGGCCCTTATGGAGGAGTTCAAGAGCGTGGCGCCCGAGCTGAAACGGGAGTTCGGCCAGAAGCTCAACAACCTTAAGAACCGGACGCAGGAGCGGATCAACGCCCTGCGGGGGCAACTTGCGGACGCCGCCGGGGACTCCTCGCAGCGGATTCCCGACATGAGCCGTCCCGGTTCTGCGGAGGAGCTGGGTTCGCGTCATCCCATTTCGCTGGTGACCAACCAGATCGTCGAGGTATTCTCGCGGCTGGGCTATACGGTGGCCGAGGGTCCCGAGATCGAGGACGACTGGCATGTCTTCTCGGCGCTCAACTTTCCGCCCGAGCATCCGGCCCGCGACATGCAGGATACGTTCTTTATCGCCAAGAACCCCGACGTGCTACTGCGGACCCACACCTCGTCGATTCAGGTGCGGACGATGGAGCGGCAGAAGCCGCCGATCCGGGTGATCTGCCCGGGCCGCGTTTTCCGCAACGAAGCGATTTCTTACCGCGCACACTGCATCTTCCACCAGATCGAGGGACTCTATATCGACGAGGGCGTGTCGTTCGCCGATCTGAAACAGTCGATCCTCTACTTCGCCAAGGAGGTTTTCGGCGAGAACGCCACGATCCGCATGCGCCCCTCGTACTTTCCCTTCACCGAACCGTCGGCCGAGGTCGATGTGTCGTGCAACCTCTGCGGCGGCAAGGGCTGCAACGTCTGCAAGGGCACGGGTTGGCTGGAGATCATGGGCTGCGGCATGGTCGATCCCAATGTGCTTGAGGCCAATGGAATCGATTCGAAGAAATATTCCGGGTTCGCGTTCGGCATGGGGGTCGAGCGTATCGCCATGCTCAAATACGGCGTGAAGGACCTGCGGCTCTATTTCGAGAACGACATACGGTTCCTGCATCAGTTCGATACGGTGCTTTAAGCGCTGCGGTACACTCCCCGGGTCGGGGAGCGGCGAATCGCCCGCCGGATGCCGGGATGTTCCGGGGATGAAGTTCCGTATCGTTCGCGGGAATACGAAAAGCGGTTCTCCGACGTTTTCTTGACAGACGAAGGGAGGGGCTGCGTCTTGTTCATTGCACTCTTCCGGCGAAGAACGAAGATACAAACTCAACGATTTCAATGAAGCGGATGCTTGCGATTCTGGTGCTCTGCACGGCTTTCTCCACGGGGTTCGTCCCGCAGGAGGAGGCGTTGCCCGCACCTGCGGCGGAGGCCTCGTGGCCCGACTCGCTGCGACCGACCGAATACTATACCGAGGGTGTGAAAAAACTCTTGATCGGAGAGGACACCCTGGCGGCCCGGGCACTGTTCCTGCAGGCCCTGGAGCTCGATTCCGCGTATGCTCCGGCCTGGTTCCGCCTCTCTTCGGTGACTCCCGACGGCGATCCGCAGGGTACGGCGTGGGCACGGCGTGCTTACCGGCTGGACTCGCTCAACAAGTGGTACGGGCAGCTTTACGGGCAAAAACTGCTTGCTGAGGGAGAACTCGACAAGGCGCGTCCGCTGTTCGTGCGGCTTTCGGCGCTCGACCCGACCAATCCCGACAACATTCGTATTCTGGCGATCCTGTACCAGCAGGCCGGGATGCCCTATTCGGCGATCGATATGCTCGATTCGGCCGAGATGCGTTTCGGTAAAATGCCTTTGTTGGGGGCGATGAAACGCCAGTTGCTGATTCGCACGGGGCAGTTGGACCGTGCGCTGGCCGAAGCCAGGGAGATGGCCGAGGCGATTCCTTACGAAGCGGAAAACCACGTGATTCTGGCCGACCTGTACGGTGCTGCCAAACAGGATTCGTTGGCCATAGCCGAGTATAACCGGGCGTTGGAGATCGACTCCATGAATGTCCCGGCGCTGGCTTCGCTCGCCGAATTCTACAACAAGCGCAACGATTCGCATGCTTATCTGGCCGTGTCGAAAAGGCTTTTCGAAATCGACGAGCTCCCCTTGTCGGAAAAGGTCCGCATTTTCCGGCAGCTGACGCTCGACGTCCGTTTTTACCGGGACAACTTCTTTCAGCTCAACGACTTGATTTCGACGCTTGCGATCCGCTATCCCGACGATAAGGACGTCGTCGAACTGTATGCGCAGCACCTGATCAATGCCGGGGAGCTGGAGCAGGCGCTGACCCTCTACAAGCTGCATCTGGCCGACCGGCCTCCCCAGTTGGACTATTACCGTGCGGTGATCGACATCGAAACTTACCGCAAGCGGCTCGATTCGGTTTATCTGTATATCGACCGGGCGCTCGAGGTTTTCCCTGGAAATACCGAGCTGTATGCCCGCAAGGGACACGCCCAGGGGTATACCGGAAAGTTGTCGCAATCGATCGGCAGCTATAAAAAAGCCCTCAAATATGCTGATGCGGACTCCCTGCGCGGAGCCGTGTGGGGATATATCGGCGACGCTTATCACCAGATGGAGGAGGCCGGACGGAAGGACTCGGAACGGGACAAATACCGCCGCCGGTGTTTCGAGGCTTACGACCGTTCGCTGCATTATTACTACGATAACCCGATGGTGCTCAATAACTACGCCTATTTTATAAGCGAATCGTCCCGGGATCCCCGTCAGCTCGACCGGGCCTTTGCCATGGCAGCCCGTGCGGTGGAGCTGGACGGCAACAACGCCACGCTGTTGGATACCTATGCCTGGGTGCTGTTCCGTCTTGGACGGCTGCAGGAGGCTCGTCGAACGATGCAGCAGGCGATCTCTTTCGACCGCAGCGAGAATCCGGAACTCTACCTGCATTACGGGGACATCCTGGCGGCTCTCGGGGAGAAGTTCATGGCCGAAACCTACTGGCGCAAAGCGCTGGAGAAGGGATATGACGATCCCCGGGCGATCGAAGAGCGTATCCGGCAACTCAAATCCAAGCCCTGACTATGCGACAAGCCTTGAACCATTCGTATCGTTTCCCGCAGCGGGCGGAGTCGGTCCGCACGCTGTGTATCCGTTTGCCGAAGGTCGTTTTGTTTCTTTTCCTTCTACTTGGTGCAGGGTCGCTTGCGGCCCAGAATACCGACCAGCAGATCGCGGCGCAGAAACGGTTGATCGCCGACCTCGAAAAGCAGATCGCCCGGGAGGAACAGGAGATTTCGAAGCTCAAGAAGGGACGTGCCTCGGCCGAGGAGACGGTGCGCCGTCTGGCCCGTCAGATCGATTCGCGCAACCAGCTGCTCGACGTGACGGAGCGGGATGCCCGCAAGCTCGAGGTCGAGGTGGCCCGTACGGACAGCGTGGCCCGGGGGCTGTCGGCATCGCTCGACGCCCATAAACGGCGCTATGCCGAGATGGTGCGCGAGGCATACCGCAACTACAAACACAACAATTATCTGACCTACCTCTTCTCTTCGAGCGACTTCAATCAGGTGGCCCGCCGCATCACCAATCTGCGGGAGGTGGCGGCCATGCGGGAACGGCAGATGGAGCAGATCGTGACGCTTTCGGAGCAGGTGTCCGTCGAGCGGACCCGGCTGACCGGGCAGCAGCGGGCGCTGGATTCGGTGAAGCGCAGCCTGACCACGCAGCGGACCCGCCTGCAGAAAGATTCGCAGGCGGCGCGTGCCAACATCAAGCAGCTCTCCAAGAAGGAAAAAGCTGCCCTGCAACAGAAAATCGCCCGCGAGCAGCGGCTTGACGTGGCGATCGACGAGTTGCGCAAGCTGACCCGGGGCAACAAGGAGGGCAACACCTTTACGGCGAAGACTTCGAATCTGCGGCTGCCGGTGGTCGGCGGCGGGGTGAAGCGCTACAAGGGCAATATGGCCGAGATCGCGGGGCCGAAGGGGGCGCAGGTGATTTCGATCTACGAAGGCAAGGTCGTCGAGGTGAAGCGCAACCGGATCACCAATAAATACGACGTCTATATAGCCCACGGCGAATACATCTCTTCGTATGCCAACCTCAATTCCGTGACGGTGGGCAAGGACGACAAGGTGGCCCGCAACCAGCAGATCGGAACGATCGGGTCGGGGGTCGATGTGATGACCATGCAGCCCGAGTACAAGATGGTGTTCGGTATTTACGGACCGTCGCCCAAAGTACAGATGCGTGCTTCGGATTGCTTCAAAAAATAACCGTCTATGGCCGTACGCTATTATACCGATGACTGTACCTATCGCCTGCCGCAGAAACGGCTCACGGCCGCGTGGCTGGACCGCGTAGCCCGGGAAGAGGGGTATGAACTGGGGGATGTGACCTATATTTTTTGCTCGGCGGCCCGCCTGCTGGATATGAACCGGCAGTTCCTCGGGCACGACTACTATACCGACGTCATCACGTTCGATTACAGCGACCGCAAGGGCGCCCGGATCGTGTCGGGCGATATTTTCATCGATGTGGAAACCGTTGCGGACAATGCACGCGAATACGGCGCCGCGAAGCTGACCGAAATGCGCCGCGTGGTGGTGCACGGTTTGCTCCATCTGTGCGGACAGAAGGATAAGACACCCCGTGCGAACGCTCAAATGCACCGTAAGGAGGATCACTACCTCCGACAGTGGGATGAGCTGTCCAAAGGGCTGAAATAGGGCTTTGCGAGGGAATCCGGTCGCGGAGTTGCGGGTCCCTTTCCCGGTAGGGTTATTTTTAATGCCTGAAATATCCCGTAAAATCGTTCGAATATACCATAAGGGTCGATTCTTCCCGACGGCGGAATGGGCGGTTCAAGGTGCTGAAAAGACGGTTTGCAGAGGGATCCGGCCGCAGGGTTGCGAACTCTTTCACGAAAGGATGTATTTTTAACGCCTGAAATGCTCCTTAAAATCGTTCGAATATACCATAACGGTCGGTTCTGTTCCCGACGGCGGAATGGACCGTTAAAGACGCTGAAACGGCGGTTTATGGGCGGATTCGTCTTTTGTTTGGAACCGGTTCCCGAAAAAAGATGGATTTTCCCCGGCAATCGTATATTTCAATGTCCGTCATTCGACGGTCGTTCGTTCGCGGCCGGAGGCCGTGTCTGTAATGCCGACTCTCTCTTAAGTCCTTTCTTCGGAGGGGAATTCGGGTCGTTACGTTTCCAAAAAGAACGCTGTAATCGCGTTTTCCTTCGTTGGGACTGAAGCGGACGACTTCGCTTGCGGGACGTGTTTCGGAGGTTTCTGGCTGCGGTGGCTGCGGCAGCAGTTGTGGGGGCTGTCGATCGGGTCCGCCGTGCGGCGAATCGGTAGCCGGGAGAGGTGGACTGCGAAGATTCGGCTTTCGGAGGAGGCGTTTCCGCCGTGCGGGGACGGATCCGGCCGTTGGTTGTGTCCGCAACCCTTTAATCGTTTGTATTTTTCCGGAATGGGCGGCATGGATTGTCGGCTCTTTGCCGGAGAGAAGTTTATTTTTGCGGGAAAATGCCGGCAAGGTTCGGTGCGGGTCGCCGGAGTGTGCCGGAAGCGGGGAGAATCCGTTTTTGGCGGGACAGCCCGTGCTTGCCGATCTTTTCGGCGCTGCGGCGACGTTTTGCCGCGAGGTTGCCGTTTTCGATCCGACTTTCGCCGTCGGACGGCGGATAGCTGGGCGAAAGTTGCCGTTGCGTGCGGTTTCGGTTTTTTCGGATAAGCGACTTTGTTCGTATCTTTGCCGTGCGGCGGTCGGTCGTCGGATTGACGGGCGGCGGTGTTTTCCGCAATTCATGGAAAAGGAGATATGGTTTTACATTACGATATCATCGTGGTCGGCGGCGGTCATGCCGGCTGCGAGGCGGCTTCGGCGGCAGCGCGGCTCGGCTCCCGCACGCTGCTCGTGACGATGGACATGACCAAGTTGGCCGATATGTCTTGTAATCCGGCCGTAGGCGGTGTTGCTAAAGGGCAGATAGTCAGAGAGATAGATGCTTTAGGGGGGCAGATGGGGCGGATTACCGACCTTACGGCTGTCCAGTTCCGCATGCTCAACCGCTCGAAAGGGGCGGCGATGTGGAGTCCCCGGGCCCAGTGCGATAAGTCGCGTTTCTCGGCCGAATGGCGGCGTACGCTGGAGAATACCCCCAACCTCTATCTTTGGCAGGACACTGCGGTCGAACTGCTCTTCGGGCAGCGGCCTGCGGAGGAGGGTCGGCCGCAAGTGCGCGGGATTCGGACACAGATGGGGGTGGAGTTCTCGGCCGACTGTGTGATCCTGACTGCCGGGACGTTTCTGGCGGGGGTGATGTATTGCGGTCGTTCACACGCCGAGGGCGGCCGTGCGGGGGATTCGGCTTCGCACGGAGTGACCGAATCGCTCGTGGCGATGGGTTTCGAAGCCGGCCGGATGAAGACCGGGACCCCTGCACGACTCGATGCGCGGACGATCAATTTCGAAATTCTGGAACCGCAATACGGGGATGAAAATCCCTCGAAATTTTCCTTTTCCGCCGATACGCATCCGGTGCAGAATCAGCTTCCGTGCTTTTTGGTCTATACTTCGAAGAAGGTGCATGACATTCTGCGGAAGGGTTTCGGCGATTCGCCGCTTTTCAACGGTACGATCCGGGGGATCGGTCCCCGTTATTGCCCGAGTATCGAGGACAAGCTCAACACATTCGCCGATAAGGACCAGCACCAGCTTTTTCTCGAGCCGGAGGGTCGTTCGACCAACGAATATTATCTGAACGGGTTCTCCTCGTCGTTGCCCTGGGACATTCAGTGGGAGGCATTGCACGCCATCGAGGGGTTCGAAGATCTGCATATTTTCCGTCCGGGTTATGCGATCGAGTACGACTATTTCCTGCCGACGCAACTGCACCATTCGCTCGAAACCAAGCTGGTGGACGGACTCTATTTCGCCGGCCAGATCAACGGGACGACCGGCTATGAAGAGGCCGGGGCGCAGGGGGTGATGGCCGGTATCAATGCGCATCGCCGCAGGATGGGGGAGGAACCGCTGGTATTGGCACGCGACGAAGCCTACATCGGGGTATTGATCGACGACCTGGTGACCAAAGGGGTGGATGAGCCTTATCGTATGTTCACTTCGCGTGCCGAGTATCGGATTCTCTTGCGGCAGGATAATGCCGACATTCGATTGACTCCGATCGGATATAAAATCGGGCTGATTTCGCAAAAAAGGTACGATAGTTTCTGCAAAAAAAATCGACTCGTAGAATCGCTCGTAGCATTCGCTCGCGGACTGAGTGTCAAACCGGACGAAATTAACGACTGTTTGAAATCGCTCGGTTGCGACGCGATTTCGCAAGGTCGGAAACTGCACGACTTGTTGATGCGTAACAATGTGACCTTCGATCTGCTCTCGGGTGTTTTACCGAAGCTCGGCGATTTTCTGCGCGAGCAGGAGATGGATGCCGAGGTCGTCGAGGAAGCCGAGATCCAAATCAAGTACAAGGGGTATATCGAACGGGAGAAATTCATTGCCGACAAATTGCATCGCCTGGAGAATATCCGTATCCCGGCCGATTTCGATTTCCATTCGATGAATGCCCTGACGATCGAAGCCCGGCAGAAACTCACCCGAATCCGACCTGCGACGATAGGGCAGGCTTCCCGTATTCCCGGAGTTTCTCCGGCGGATGTGAATGTGTTGCTGGTGAAATTCGGTCGGTAAAGTATCGGGTAATGCAGTTTAACCGCTATGTTCCCAAATTTGACAATCGTTTTTGGATGTATTTGTCGTTTATCAATGCGGATTAAGATCGGTCGATAAATTGTGCGATTGTATTTTTCTATCTTTTATATCGGGAGTAGCTGCGGCTATTCCCGATTTTTTTACGGCTGTTTGTAAGTGGTGGCAAAGAAAATATGCAGTAAGAAAAAAGGATGTTCCACGTGGAACATCCTTTTTTCTTGAGTTTTGCAGGCGTCGATTACATGACGATCGTGCACCAGTTGTGTTTGTCTTCGGTGCGGCCGTACTGGATGTCCTGCAAAAGCGTATAGAGTTGCAGAGAAACCTTGCCTACTTCGTCGCCGTAGGTGTAGGTTTGCTTCGTGTCCATGTCGTAAATGCTGCCGATCGGCGAGATGACAGCTGCCGTACCGCAAGCGCCGCACTCCTCGAAAGTCGGGAGTTCGTCCACCGGAATATGACGCTCCTCGACCTTCAGACCCAGGTCTTGAGCCAATTGACGGAGGCTCTTGTTAGTGATCGACGGAAGTACGGAGTTCGACTTCGGCGTGATATACGTGTTGTTCTTGATGCCGAAGAAGTTGGCTGCACCGCACTCTTCGATGTATTTGTGTTCGGTTGCGTCGAGGTACATGATGCTCGCATAGCCGAGCTCGTGTCCGTGCTCGCCCGACATAAGGCTGGCTGCATAGTTACCGCCCACCTTCACGTCGCCTGTTCCACGTGGAGCAGCACGGTCCTGTTCGCGGTCGATTGCGACCTTCATCGGCTTGATGCCGCCTTTGAAGTAAGCGCCTACGGGCGAGCCGTAAACCACCAGCAAAGCATCCTTGGAGGGTTTTACACCCAGTCCTGCCGTCGTTCCGAACATAACGGGACGCAGGTAGAACGATGCGCCGGTGCCGTAGGGCGGGATGAAACGCTCGTTGCGCTTAACCACTTCTACGCAGGCTTTGACGATCATATCGATCGTCGGTACGGGCAGGCAGAGGCGTTTTGCCGACGACTGCAAGCGTTTTGCATTCTCTTCGACGCGGAACAGACGTACTTTGCCGTCAGCGCCCCGGAAGGCTTTCAAGCCCTCGAAAAGAGCCGTGCCGTAGTGAAGGCAGGATGCCGACATGTGCATGTTGATGTACTCGTCGCTTGTAATTTCCATTTCGCTCCACTTGCCGTCCGTGCAAGTATAGCGGGCATTGAAATCGGTCTTCATGTAGTTGAAGCCGAGAGAGCCCCAATCGATGTTCTCCATTGTTTTTTAATATTAAAGGTTGTATCTTTTGTTCAAGAAATATCTTTATTATCCGACTGTCGCACCCGGATTTGTCTGATCGTCAGGTTGTAACAGCCTTAATTTGCCCGAAGCGTCCTGGGCCATCAGAATCATGCCACGGGAGAGGATGCCCTTCAGTTCGCGCGGTTCCAGATTCACCAGTACGAGTACCTGTTTCCCGACGAGTTCTTCGGGTGTGTAGTATTCGGCAATGCCCGAAACGATTTCGCGCTTGTCGATGCCCGTATCGACGGTCAGTTTCAACAGCTTTTTCGTCTTGGCGACTTTTTCAGCGGCGAGGATCGTCGAAACACGGATATCCATCTTTTGAAAATCGTCGAAAGTCGTCGTTTCCTTTTGATCTTCAACGTGTTGTGCTGCTTCGGCCGAAGCATTCGCCGCTTTGGTCGCCGCCAACTTGTCGAGCTGGCGTTGGATTACGTCGTCCTCGATCTTTTCGAAGAGAAGCACGGCTTCGCCGATCCGATGTCCGGCAGCGAGCAGGTCGGTGCTGCCCAGTTTCTCCCAGCCGAAGGGTCCTGCCTGCAATATCCCGACGATCTTCTTCGCCGAGAAGGGCATGAACGGTTCGATGGCGATCGAGAGGTTTGCGGTGATCTGCAAAGCGATGTTCAGGATCGTCTTGACCCGTTCGGGATCGGTTTTGATGAGTTTCCACGGTTCGGTGTCGGCCAGGTATTTATTGCCCAGACGTGCGATGTTCATCGCCTCCTTCAAGGCTTCGCGGAACCGGTAGTTTTCGATGTTGTTTTCGAGGGCTTCCTTCGCGCCGGAGAGTTCCCGAAGCGTTTCGCGGTCGTAGTCCGTCAGTGCGCCGCAGGCGGGCACTGCACCGTCGAAGTATTTGTGTGTCAGGACTAAAGCCCGGTTTACGAAGTTGCCCAGCACGGCTACCAGCTCGTTGTTGTTACGGGCTTGGAAGTCCTTCCAGGTGAAGTCGTTGTCCTTGGTTTCGGGGGCGTTCGCGCAGAGCACGTAGCGCAGCACGTCCTCCTTGCCGGGGAAGTCGGCCAGGTATTCGTGCAGCCAGACGGCCCAGTTGCGCGAGGTCGAGATCTTTTCGCCCTCGAGGTTCAGAAATTCGTTGGCAGGGACGTTTTCAGGCAGGATGTAGCCGCCGTGCGCCTTGAGCATGGCCGGGAAGACGATGCAGTGGAAGACGATGTTGTCCTTGCCGATGAAGTGCACCATTTTGGTCTCTTCGTCCTTCCAGTATTTCTCCCAGTCGGGCGTCAGGTCCTTGGTCGCCGAGATGTAGCCGATCGGCGCGTCGAACCAGACGTAGAGCACCTTGCCTTCGGCCCCTTCGACCGGTACGGGAATGCCCCAGTCCAGGTCACGGCTCACCGCACGCGGTTGCAGACCGCCGTCGAGCCAGCTCTTGCATTGCCCATAGACGTTGGTTTTCCACTCTTTGTGCCCTTCGAGGATCCATTCGCGCAGGAAACCCTCGTATTGGTCCAACGGCAGATACCAGTGCTTGGTGGCGCGTTTCACGGGTACGGAACCCGATACGGCGCTGTGCGGGTTGATCAGTTCGTCCGGCGAAAGGGTCGATCCGCATTTTTCGCATTGGTCGCCGTAGGCGCGGTCGTTGCCGCAGCGGGGGCAGGTGCCCACGATATAGCGGTCGGCGAGGAACGTCTGGGTTTCCTCGTCGTAGTATTGCTCCGAGGTCCGCTCGATGAATTTGCCTTCGTCGTAGAGCTTGCGGAAGAACTCCGACGCTGTCGCGGCGTGGGTCTTCGACGAGGTGCGCGAGTAGATGTCGAACGACATGCCGAGCCCTTCGAACGACGATTTAATCAACTGGTGATAGCGATCGACGATCTGCTGGGGCGTGACGCCCTCTTTGCGGGCCTTGATGGTGATGGGCACGCCGTGCTCGTCGCTGCCGCAGACCGAGATCACGTCGTATCCTTTCAGGCGCAGGTAGCGCGTGTAGATGTCCGACGGGATATAGACGCCCGCCAGGTGGCCGATGTGTACCGGGCCGTTGGCGTAGGGCAGTGCCGAGGTGACGAGATAACGCTTGAAGGGTTTACTCATATTGGGTAGAAAAGGTCTAACAATTACTATTTTGTGTCAAATGTAGTGATTTTTCTAATAATTAGAAACTAAAACCCGACTTTGTTGTATCGGATTTTTTCGTTTCGGGAGCGGGAAGGAGTGGTTCGGACGGAATGCCGCCGCCGGTGTCGTCGGGCGGGATCCGTAAAAAACCGGAGCCTGAAAGCTCCGGTTTTTACGGATGTTGCCGGCCGTATTATTGCTTGCTCCGCAGGGGTTTGATGTCCTTGATGCGGAGCTGTACCGAAACCGAGCCCCGGTAGTGGTTCTCTACGATCTGATAGCAGACGTCGATCGGATGTCCCGCGCGGATCCACTCGTAGTGGGTCGGCTGCTGGAAGGCGATCGTCTGAATCGTCGTGTTGGGTTTCTGGCGCTGCATCAGGTCCATGCGCAGGTGCTCGCAGTCGGCGCCGACGAGCTTCGTTTCGCCGTGGCTGACCACGCCCCGCGTGACGAATACCGGTGCGGGGTTGCCGGGGCCGAACGGCTGGAAACGGTTCAGGTCGCGGCGGAACGCCGGGGTGATGTTCGAGAAGAAGAGTTCGCTGTCGATCTCCACCTGGGGTTGCAGCGTTATCGGGTCGATGTTCTCTTCGACGTAGGCATTGAAGCGGCGGGTGAACTCCTCGACCCGTTCGGGACGCATCGTGAGTCCTGCTGCGTACATGTGCCCGCCGAAGTTCTCCAGCAGGTCCGAACAGGATTCGATTGCCTGATAGAGGTCGAAGCCGGGCACCGAGCGGGCCGTCGGGCGGTAGTAGGTTTCGATCAGGCGGGAGGCCACGATGCCCACGATGCCCTTCATCCAGCGGGGGTTGTAGATCACCGTACTCTTGGCGGCCTTCAGCTCCGCGTGGGCCTCGATGAAGTCGTGGGCTTCCTGCGTGACGCTGCGGTCGATGCACTTGCGGTCCTGGTTGAAGCCGTCGATCACCGAGCCGAACTCTTCGGCCAGGCTTTCGTTGCCTTCGATCAGCAGATTGACGGCGGCGTATCCGCCCGACGGCGCGGCGTTTTCGTCGTTTTCGTCCATCCGCATACGGCCTGCGGCGTTGATGCGGGGTCCGATTTTGAAGACGATGTCGTCGATGGTGATGTTGTGTCGATCCAGGCCGCAGATCTTGATGATCGAGAGCAGCCCCTTCGAGGGGGAGGCGTTGAGCCGCAGAAGCCCGTAGTGGGCTAAAATCCGGTTTTCATCCACCAGAGGAACGATGTCCGAGGCGATGCTGACGGCCAGCAGGTCGAGCAACGGCTCGATTTGCTGGAACGGAATTCCGTTTTTCTGGCAGTAGGCCTGCACTAGCTTGAATCCCACGCCGCACCCCGACAGTTCGTCGAACGGATAGGAACAGTCGGCGCGTTTGGGGTCGAGAACGGCTACGGCGCGGGGAATTTCCTCGGCCGGGAGGTGATGGTCGCAGATGATGAAATCCACGCCCTTGCGTTTGGCATAGTCCACTTTCTCTATGGCTTTGATGCCACAGTCCAGGGCGATGATCAGCGTCGCACCCTTGCGTGCGGCGTGGTCGATGCCCTTGGTCGAGATACCGTAACCTTCGGTATAACGATCCGGGATGTAGAACAACAGGTCCTTATGACCTATCTGGCGCAGAAATTTATAAACCAGCGCGACGGCGGTCGTGCCATCGACGTCGTAGTCGCCGTACACCATGATCTTCTCACGGTTGCGGACGGCCCGCTCCACCCGTTCGACCGCCTTGTCCATATCCTTCATCAGGAACGGGTCGTGCAGGTCCGAAAGCTGGGGGTTGAAAAATTTCTTAGCCTTCTCTAACGTGTCTATGCCTCTCTGTACGAGTAGATTGGCCAGGACCGGGGAGATGCCCGTCGCGGCAGCCATCGCGGCAACCGCCTCCGGATTCCCCTGAGGCTTCACTACCCATCGTTTTTCTATGGGCATATTTGTTATTATTTATATATTTTAACATTCAAATTCTCGCATAAATCTTCGACGAGGCGTCGTTTGACCTCCTCCATCGGAACCGGGCGACCGATCTCCTTTTCGATCGACGTGGCACCCCGGTCCGTAAACCCGCAGGGGTTGATATGGGTGAAATAACGCAAATCGGTTGCCACATTGAGTGCGAAGCCGTGCATGGTCACGTAACGCGACGCCCGCACACCGATCGCGCAGATCTTACGCGCCGGCTGCGCTCCTTCGATCCAGACGCCCGAGGCGCCGGCGATGCGTCCGGCCCGGATGCCGTAACGGGCTACCGTCCGGATGACTGCGCCCTCGAGCGCGTCGATGTAGTCGCGCAGCGAAAGTCCGATGCGCTCCAGGTCGAGGATCGGGTAGCCCACGATCTGTCCCGGCCCGTGGAAGGTGATGTCGCCGCCCCGGTCGATGTGGTAAAATTCGGCGCCGATGCTGCGCAGATACTCTTCGCCGACCAGCAGGTTCTCCGCATGGCCGCTCTTGCCGAGGGTATAGACCGCCGGATGCTCCACCAGGAGCAAATAGCCCGCGCCCTCCGCCGGGGTTCCCTTGGCCCGCAGGAGGGTGTCGAAAAGCCTCTGCTGGTACTCCCAGCAGGCTTTGTAGTCCATTTGTCCGAGGTCCCGGTATTCGACAAACATCGTAAATTACGTTACGACACCTCTCCGTCCGGCTCCGTACGGATACCGTAAATCCGGAAAGCGTCGGTTCAACACTTTCTTTGTCGCAGACCTTTTCCCGCGCGGCGGGAAGACTCAGGCTTTCGCGGAAACCTGTCGCTTCAGACGCACCGAGCCGAGCGCTTCGTCCGCCAGGTACGACGAACGCACCATCGGACCGCTCGCGCAGTAGCTGAAGCCCATGTCGAGCGCCTGCTGCCGGTACCAGTCGAATTTTTCGGGAGTAATGTACGCCGCAACGGGGTGATGCTCCAGAGTGGGACGAAGGTACTGGCCGAGGGTAACGATCTCCACGCCGGCGGCGTGCAGGTCGCGCAAGGTCTGTAAAACTTCTTCATCGCTCTCACCGAGTCCGACCATCAGGCCGCTCTTGGCGACGGCGCCCTTTTCGCTTAAATAGCGCAGCACGTCGAGGCTCGTACGGTAACGGGCCCGCGAACGCACCAGGGGGGTCAGCTGTTCGGTGGTTTCGATGTTGTGCCCGATGATATCGGGCCCGGAGGCGATCACCGTGTCCAGCAGGTCGGGTTTCGCATCCAGATCGGGAATAAGGAGCTCAATTGTGACGTCGGGATTTTCCGCCCGGATCGCGCGGACGCATTCGGCCCAGTGGGCCGCGCCGCCGTCGGGCAGGTCATCGCGTGTAACGGAGGTTACCACCACATGCCGCAATCCCATCAAACGGACGCTTTCGGCGAGTTTGGCGGGTTCTGAAGGATCGGGCGGCAGAGGCCGGCCCGAAAGGGTGGCGCAGAATCGACAGTTGCGCGTACAGATTTCACCCAGTATCATGAAGGTCGCTGTCCTGCGGCTCCAGCATTCGGCTTTGTTCGGGCATAGACCGCTGCTGCAGATCGTGTGCAGGGAGTGGTCCCTGACGATGCGTTGCACGTCCGCGTATTCTGCGGTGCGGTGAAGCCGGATTTTCAGCCATTCCGGTTTTTTCAGGACGTTTACCTTCTCTTCATGCAATTTCGGCATTTTAAGTTCATTATTTTCCCAATTGATGCAAAAATACAAAAAATATCAATCGCTTCTCCTTTCTGTTGCGAAAAAGATGAAAAAAGCCTTTGCAGGCGCAGGGGAGGCGGTCGGTCCGGTGCGAAGGACCAGCCGGGGCCGGATGTCGGAACGGGAGGGAGGAGTATGCGGAGAGCGCATCCGGAACGGCTCCGGATGCGCTCTCCGCAATATGTTCTGTCGGCGGGAAGGTTATCTCTGTCCGAGGTGCAGCTGCCATTGCCAGGCCGTGCGGAGCGTTTCTTCGAGCGGCCGCTCGGCACGCCAGCCCAGGAGGGTGTTCGCCAGCGTGGGATCGGCCCAGATCGCCGTGATGTCTCCGGCGCGGCGCGGCGCAAAGCGGTAGTTGAGTTTCAGTCCGTTGGCCCGTTCGAATCCGCGGACCAGCTCCAGCACCGAAACGCCCCGTCCGGTGCCGACGTTGAAGACCTCGTAAGGGGTGGCGCCGCGCTCTTCGATCAGGCGGTGCAGGGCAGCTACGTGGGCGCGGGCCAGATCGACGATGTCGATGTAGTCGCGGATGCAGGTGCCGTCGGGCGTCGGATAGTCGTTGCCGAAGATGCTCAGGCATTCGCGGATCCCGGCGGCGGTCTGCGTCACATAGGGGACCAGGTTCTGGGGGACGCCTCTCGGAAGCTCGCCGATCAGGGCCGAGTGATGCGAGCCGATCGGGTTGAAGTAGCGCAGGGCGATGCCCCGCAGACCGGGATGGGCGGCGACGGCGTCGCGCAGGATGTCTTCGGAGATCTGTTTGGTGTTGCCGTAAGGCGACGTGGCGGGCTTGCGGGGCGTCTGTTCGGTGACGGGCTGGGCGTCGGGTTCGCCATATACGGTGCAGGAGGAGGAAAAGAGGATGTTGGGCCGTCCGAAATCGCACATCAGCTCCACGACGTTCAGGAACGAAAGCAGGTTGTTGCGGTAGTATTTGAGCGGTTCGGCGACCGACTCCCCGACCGCTTTCGACGCGGCGAAGTGGATGACCGAACGGAATTCGTGGCGTTCGAACAGCCGTCGCATCGCCTGCAGGTCGCAGCAGTCGATCTGCTCGAAGGGCACTTCGGCGCTCGTGATGCGGCGGACGCCCTCCACGGCCTGAAGGTCGGAGTTCGAGAGGTTGTCGGCGATCACCACATCGAATCCGGCCTGGATCAGCTCGACGGCCGTGTGCGATCCGATGTATCCGGCGCCGCCCGTTACCAGTACTGTTTCTTTCATAAGGCTATGTCGTTTGAATTTCTGAATTTTTAGCATTGTTCTTCCTGCCTTCCCTGTTGCCGGATGGTTTTCCGCTGTCGGCTACTGCCGTTTCGCGGCATTCGGGTCGTTTGTTCCGGCTTCTCGCCCCTTCCCGGTGGTAGAGGCCTTGAGTTGCGATTCCGAAAAATCGGGACGGTACGATTTCATAATCGGGCCTGTCTTTCGTCTGCGGGGCCTTTTACAGTTCCTGCATGGCCAGGCAGTCGGAACGGTCGTCGGGTGAATCCCCGTTTATTTGGCGGCGTACACCACCTTTTTGGTTTCGAAGAACGCTTCGTCGAAGAATGCGGGGATCGGGTACTCCGTCCACTTCATACCGGTACGGCTCAACTCGTCCGCGAGGTCGCCGCCCTTGAGGTAGAGGATGCCGTTGGGCAGGGCGCCCTTTTGCCCCCGGTCGATCTTATCCCAGACCCAGCCGACGAAGGTCGGCATCTCCGTCACGGCGCGGGAAACCACATAGTCGTACCGTTCGGGAAGCGTTTCGGCCCGGGCGCAGAGGGGGGTGAGGTTGGCGAGGCCGAGTCCCTCCGCAACGCCCTGTACGACCTTGATTTTCTTGCCGATCGAGTCCACGGCCGTGAAATGCGCCTCGGGGAAGAGGATCGCCAGCGGAACGGACGGGAAGCCGCCGCCGCACCCCACGTCGAGCACCCGCGCTCCCGGGGCGAAGGGGCAGACCTTGGCGATGGAGAGCGAGTGCAGCACGTGCCGCAGGTAAAGTTGGTCGAAATCCTTGCGCGAGATCACGTTGATCTTGGTGTTCCAGTCGGCGTACAGTGCGTACAGCGCTTCGAATTGCCCGCGCTGCGGGCGGGTCAGGTCGGGGAAGTATTTGTCGATCAGGGCAATCATAAGGTTTGTGGGCGTTGAAGTTTTTTTTAGGCAGGTCGGAGTGGTTCGTTCTGCGGCGTTCGCCGGTCGGAAACGTCAGGATTTTTCATCTGCGGCGATCAGGCGGCACATCTGCTCCCGGGCGCGGTGGATCTGGGTCTTGACGGTGCCCAGCGGGAGTTCGAGCTTCATGGCGATCTCTTCGTAGGAGTACTCTTCGAAGAAACGCATGACGATCAGTTGTCGGTAGCGCGGCGGCATGGCCTGGAGGTAGCGTTCGATCTGCGTGCGCTGCTGTTTGCGGATGATGTTCTCTTCGGGCGTGGGGTTGTTGGAGGGCGGTGCCGTGAATTTGTCGTCGATGGGCAGGTCCTCCTGGCGCCGCCGGATGAAATCGACGAAGGTGTTCCGGGCGATGGTGTAAACCCACTGTCCGAAGGTGTAGGCCGGGTTGTAGCGGTGGATGTTGATATAGACTTTGATGAAGGTTTCCTGCAGCAGGTCGTCGGCGTCCAGGGGGTTGTTGGTGCGCTGTATGAAAAGCCGGTGTATAGCCTCCTTGTAACGCTCGAAAAGGTATTCGAAGGCGATGTTGTCGCCCTGCAATACCAGCTCCACGAGCACCCGGTCGTCGGCTATGATATAGTCGGCTATCTCCATACCCGCTCGTCTTTGCGCAGCAGCAACAGCCCCAGCAGCAGGGCGAAAAACGGACTCAGCAGGTCGTACAGGAAGTAACGTCCGCAGATTTTCTCTTCACCCAGGCGGCGGCTGATGCGCCGCGCCTCGACGAGTACGATCGCAAAACGCGCGAGCAGCAGTACCCCTGCGGCGATCTTGAATTCCCAGGGCATCACCGCCAGGGCGACGATCGCCGCCAGCCAGAAGAGAATGCGGCTGCCCAGTTCCCACTGGATGAAGTTCTTGACCCACAAGGGATAAAAAGGAATGGCTCCCCCGAAGAAACGCTGGGTGCCGATCCACCACTTGAGCCCTCCCCAGCTCTTTTCACGCAGGGTGGTGCGGGGAGAGAGGACCACGCTGACATTGCCGGGGGCGATGATCCGCGACATGAACAAATCGTCTTCGCCGATATTCATATTGAGGTGGCTGAAGCCGTTGGCGCCGAAATAGAGCCGCTTGGTGAATCCGTAGTTCTGGCGCATGCCCCGGTAGGGTCTGCCGCATACGGCGCTTGAGATCCAGTCCACCGAGTGCATCATCCGCCAGGTGCGGATCAGGTAGCTCGCAAACCCTTTCCCGCGCTCCATGCCGCAGTAGCCGAGCACGATTTCGCCGCGCCGGAAGCCGTTCGCCATGAGCGAGAGCCAGCGGTCCGAGGTGGGGTACACGTCCGGTGTGGTGAAGAGAAGGTGCTCGTAATGGGCCGATTTGATCCCGACGTTGAGCGCCATTTTGGGCGAGATCGGGAAGCGGGGATTCAGTTCGATCTTGGTGGCCGTAATCTGTGGGAACGACTGTTTGATGCGGACCAGGTCGTCGTAGAAGTCGGTGTCCCGGCCTACATAGACGATCACCACTTCGAAGTCGGGGTACTCCTGGGCGACGATGAGCGGCAGGATCTCCTCCACGAAGGCGTAATCTTCCGAGAAGAGGGGAATCACCACCGATACCGGAGGGGTTTCGGAGAGGATCTCCGGACGCCGGGTGTCCTTGTATTTGGGTATGCGCCCGTAAACGAACAGGTAGTAATATAACTGGATCCCGAACATGACCAGAAGGACGCCCGCGAGGGCCGTGCCTTCCCAGCCGTAATGAGTGATGATGCGATTGAAAAATTCCATGGCGTATGCGTTATGGCGCGTCCGGGACGGTGAAGGTCGGACGCGGAGCCGAATTCGTTCGAATCGTGCCGAAATGCGGCCGGTCGATACGGAAAACGGATTCCACGCAAAGATAAGGATTTTATCCGAATCGGTGTCCTGCCGCCGGAAAATTCGCGGCGGTGGCCCGAAGCGAACCACGCCGTCCCCGAGGTGCGGGAGAGGACGGTTTGCAGAGGCGGAAGCATGCCTTTGCGGGTCGGGTCGGATGAGGTTACGCCGTTACCGAAACGGCTGTTTCCCGTACGGCGGCTTCGGCTTGCGGTGTCGGCTGCAACTCTTCGGGTCCGCGATGCCGGTTGCGGTAGGTCGCGGGTGTCATGCCGTATTGTTTGCGGAAGAGTTTGATGAAGTGCGAGGTGTTGGGAAAGGCGCATGCGGTGCCGATTTCGGCGATCGCCTTGTCGGTCGAGATCAGAAGCAACCGGGCATGGATCAGGCGTTGCCGGATGAGCCATTGGTGGGGCGAGGTCCCGTAGATGCGGAAAAATTCCTTTTTGAACGAAGTCAGGGAGCGGTTGCAGCGTTTTGCGATCTCCTCGACCGAAATATCGGAAAAGATGTTGGAATAGACGATTTGCTGGAGGTTGTCCCGGGCCGCATCGACGTTGCCCAGCAGCTTGCTTTTGATGCAACAATCCCCGTGCGAAACGATCAGGTAGAGCAGTTCGGTCATTTTGAGGTTTTCGGCGGTCGGGTCGTCCAGGAGCGATCCTTCCGTGAGGCAATCGTCGATGTGGCTGAAAAAACGCCGGATCGAACTCCAGCCCGGCATCGTGGCGTGGTTCAGGGTACGGCAGTCGTCGCACTGGTGGTTGTTGGTGATATTCAGCTTGTAGGCGATGTTGAGGTGCAGCAGGATGCGTTGCAGCTCTTCCGAGGTATAGCGAACGAGGATCTGTTCGTAGGGATGTCCCTGCGCGGGGATGTTTTTGGTATAGTGGCAACCCATACCGAGGAAGAAAAGATCTCCCTGGGAGAACTTGTAGCATTTATCGTCGTAATAGACGTATTTTTCTCCGTTGAGGATATATCCGATCACGCAGCGGGTGAACTTATGGGTTTCGATGCCGTTGTTGGAGGCCGATACATACTTTTCGATCGACGGATTAACGGTTTGGGTGTCGTAGGATTCGTTCATAATCGGAAGATTTTATGGCTCGATGAAGGCCGGTGTCCATAGCCTTTTATCGAAGATTATGAATCAAATATACAATCTAAGGTTGTATATTTCAAATTAAAATAGGAAAAAATTAGATCGAAAATGTTAAAATATATACTATTTCAACATTTTACGCGTTTTTTATTGCAATATATTTACAATGCAAGTGATGTACAAAATGAGATACAGCAGAGTTCCGACGGTACGTTGGATGCGGATGAAGGTCAGGGGCATGAGCAGTGCTGCGGGTACGGCTGCGACGGCCAGCAGTCCCGGCGTGACGCTCGGTACCGCTATCAGGCAGCCCGTCACCGTAAAGAGCAGGATGGTGTAGGTCAGCATGCCCCGGGCTTTGATGCTTACCGTGCGGAAACTGATGAGTCCGAAGAAGATGGCGCAGAGTACGATGAAAAGGACGATTCCGAGAAGTGCGGGGACGAGCGGAGGCGTATTGGCGAAAATCCGGTATCCGCTGTCGCTGACGAAGGAGTGCCATAATCCGGCGGGGGTATCCAGGGGATTGGCTCCCTGCCCCCAGGCGATGTAGCAGACAGCCAGAAAAGGGAGTACGACGCTGCACAGCGATACGAAGACTTCGCGCAAGGTCCGTCGGAAACAGAATGCTGCGGCCAGGACCAACAGCGGCAGGGGAAGCAGCGGGGCATAGAGCAGTGGCAGCAGCCCCAGGAAAAACGAAGCCCGGAACACGGCTCCGATCGCGTAGCCGTTGCGGAAGCAGGCGAAGAAGTTCTGGGTCGATAACAGCAGGACGAACGCTGCGACGGATTCCGTCAGATACTCCTGCCCCAGGAGGATTCCGCAGGCGACCAGTCCGTACAGGGGGATGGTCAGCGTACTGCTGACGGGGTAGAGTCCGTAGCGGACCGCCAGCCTCCCGCAGAGAATGCCCGTCAGTAGGAGCAGGCCGCCGCAAAGGATGCGGGAGCAGCGGGGGAATCGTTCCTGGAACAAGCCGATCAGGTCACCCAGCGGGGTGGAAATCATCGTTTCCGGAGCCGGTGAAATAGTTGTCCCGGTCGTCATGGCGGCTGCGATGACGACCAGTATGGACGCGATGGCCAGCAGTAAGGGTTGGCGGATAATGTCCGGTTTCATGGTTCGACGATGGTTTTGTCCGAATGCGGGCTGCGGTTTCTGTTCCCGGCAAGGTGCCGAAAATTCAGCATTGCGTTCGCTTGTCGGAAACGGCCGCTACAAAGGCAATTATATCTTTCGATGCACACTCTTATCCGACGATTGCAGCGCCGAATCCGAGGGGCGCTTATTCGTGGTCCGAAGCCGCGCCTGTAAGGCTGCCCTCCCCTAAATTTCCTCCTCGGAGGGAACTCGGGGCGCAACACTCCCCCAAAGGTACATTGGAGTATATAATCCCGGCTACAAAATTAGGAAAAAAGCGGACGAAACCGTAATTATTTTGGAACCATATACGATTTTATTCCGGATCTGTTTCTGGTCCCGGGACTTTGCCTCGAACGGCCGTTGTCTGCCGCCTTGGGCGGTAGTTACGGTTCCGTACTGAAGCCTGCCTCCTGCCTTTCGGAGGAATTTCGGGGAGGCTCCGGCAAATCCGGGGCGATCGAAACGTCGGTGTAAAATTGGATATGATTGCCGATATTTTTAATTTTGCAAAAATGCGTGCGGTATTTCGGGGAGGTCCGAAGCGTTTCGGCGCATACCCCGGGTTCCCTTGTTTTTGCGGAGATCGGCGCTGGCTTGTCCGTTTTCGAAGGGGGCATCGAAATCGTGCGATAATAACTTTGTTTCGGATGTTGGAGAACTGCTACCAGAAAGAGCTGCCCGAAGCCGGGTGCGACGAGGCGGGGCGCGGGTGCCTCGCAGGGCCTGTTTTTGCCGCTGCGGTGATGCTGCCTCCGGACTTCAGCCATCCGTTGCTGAACGATTCGAAGCAGATGACCGCGCGTCAGCGCGATTTGTTGCGTGCGATCGTCGAGCGCGAGGCCCTTGCCTGGGTCGTGAAGGCCGTTTCTGCCGAGCGGATCGATCAGATCAACATCCTGAACGCTTCGTTCGAAGGGATGTCGCTGGCGGTCGCGGAGTTGCCGATCCGTCCGGGATTTCTGGCGATCGACGGCAACCGGTTCCGCACGACGCTCGATATTCCGTATCGCTGCATCGTCAAGGGGGACGGCAAATATGCGGATATTGCCGCCGCGTCGGTGCTGGCCAAGACCCACCGCGACGAATATATGGAGCGCCTCGCCGGAGATTTCCCCGAATACGGTTGGGAGCGCAACAAAGGTTATCCGACCCGCGAACATCGCCTGGCGATCCGTCGTTACGGGCTTACGCCTCACCACCGGCTGACGTTCAATGCCGGAATCGACCAGTTGGAGCTGTTCTGACGCCGCTTGTGCGAAATTCTGCCATGCCCTCTCCTCCGGGGCTGAAATAAAGGCAATCATATCTTTCAATTTACACTCTTATCCGACGATTGCAGCGCCGAATCCGGGGGCGCTTGTTCGCGGACCTGCGCCGCGTCTGTAATTCGGCTCATCCTTTAGGAGGGAACTCGGGGCGCTGTGCACCTAAAGAGGTCCGCTGAAGCAGTAAACGCAAAAATAAAAAACGCCCGAGAATCGGGCGTTTTTCTATCGGATTGCAGGCCGTCGCAAACGGGCGGCCGTCGTTATTTTACCGGTATTTGTTGCTAATCAGCGTCATGAACTCCTGGCGCGTAGGCGGGTGCGAGAGGAATACTCCGGTGAATGCCGAGGTAGTCGTGGCCGAACCCTGCTTTTCGACGCCCCGCATCTGCATACACATATGGCTGGCTTCGATCACGACGGCGACGCCCATCGGGTTGAGAGCTTCCTGGATGCAGTCGCGGATCTGTACCGTCAGGCGCTCCTGCACCTGCAGGCGGCGGGCGAAACTCTCCACCACGCGGGCGATTTTCGAGAGGCCCGTGATGTAGCCGTTGGGGATGTACGCCACGTGCGCCTTGCCGTAGAAAGGCAGCATGTGGTGCTCGCAGAGCGAGTATAATTCGATGTCCTTCACCAGCACCATCTGCCGGTACTCCTCCTTGAAGGTCGCCGAGCGGATGATCGACAGCGGATCGTCCTCGTAACCCTGCGTGAGGAACGACATGGCCTTGGCCACCCGTTCGGGGGTTTTGAGCAGTCCCTCGCGTGCCGGGTCTTCGCCCAGCAGTTCGAGAATCGCCTTATAGTGTTCGCGGAGTTTTGCGATCTTCTCGGGCGAGAAGTTCTCCTCCTTTTGGTATCGTTTCATTTCCATAAGCGGGGCAAAGGTAGCTTATTTCCCCCGGTTATGCAAAAATTCTGCTAATTTACGCACGGCGCGGCCCCGGTGCGAAAGAGCGTTTTTCTCGGCAGGGGTCATTTCTGCGTAGGTCTTGGTACTCCCTTCGGGAATGAAGAGCGGGTCGTAGCCGAAGCCTTCGGAACCGGAGGCGCATTGGGCGATGTGTCCCTCGACGATTCCTTCGAAAAGATGCTCCTCGCCGTCGAGAATCAGCGAGATCACGGTGCGGAACCGGGCCCGGCGGTCGCCGACGCCCTCCAGGTTGCGGAGCAGGAGTTCGTTGTTGGCGGCGAAGTCGTGCCCGTCGGTGGCGTAGCGGGCCGAGTGCACACCCGGTGCACCGCCCAATGCTTCGACTTCGAGTCCCGTGTCGTCGGCGAAGCAGTCGCAGCCCGTGCGGTCATGAACGTAGCGGGCTTTCTGCGAAGCGTTTCCCGCGATGGTGTCCTGTTGTTCGGGTATCTCCTCGGTGATGCCGACCGAACGGGGTGTGACGAGTTCGAAATCCGGGCCGAGAACGGCCTGCACTTCACTCAATTTGTGGGCGTTATTGGTTGCAAAGATGATTTTCATAGACGTATCGTATTGTTCGGTTTCGTCGAATTTCCGGATCATTTCGGATTGCTTGCGTGTGCTGTGTGTTTTTGCGGAACCCGGGTGATGGCTTTCCGTCGAATCGCAACGGATTCCTTTGTGCTACGTGCGGGGAGTTTCGAGCAGCTCCAGCCGGTGATCCGCCTCGATCTTGTCGATGATCGTCTTGACGAGCGTATCCATTTCGGAACCTTCGGAGTAGTCGGCCGGGCAGACGTGGCTTACGCGATTGTCGCGGATCAGCCCGTTCAGTTCGCGCCGGGCGTTTCGGATCTCGGGGTTATAGACGGCGATCGAATGTCCGCCGGAGTTCTTCACCAGCCGCATGCAGGGGATGTCGGTCGTACCGTCGCCCACGTAGATCATGCGCCGGAAGGGTACCGGGCGCTTGTCCTCCTCGATGTACTGGTTCACGAGCTTGCTGTCGAAGACCGATTCGACGCCCTTGTTGATCTTGAAGATGAACTGAGTCTTGTTGGTGTAATTGACCGCTACGGCGGGCCAATAGGCGACTCCGTCGATGTCGTACAGGAACGAGCAGGCGTAGATCCGCCGGAATTCATGGGCGATCTCCGTGCCTTCGATGATCTCCTTCAGGCCCGAGGAGTTGATGTAGTGCAGGATGCGGATGCCCCGCGCCGCGCCGTAGGCGTTGATGCGTGCGAACCACTCCCGGACTCCTTTGTAGAGGGTCACGCGGCGGCCCGACTCCTGGAACGCTTCGCGTCGCAGGGACAGGCCTTTCGACCGCGCCTCCTGGATCATGCGGGCCATGTAGGTCAGCACCATGTCGGCGTCCTGCTCCTCGGCCAGTTGGTTGGCGTCGTGCCAGAACTCCTTGTTGCTCTTGCCGACGGCGGGGATGAAGTCGTACTCCTGCATGTTGCCGGGGGCGAGCGTGCCGTCGAAATCGTAGATCAGGGCGATGGTCAGCGGTTCTTTCATAATTGCGATTGCGGTTGAATGTGTCGTTGTCGGTTCGGCGGAGAGGGCGAATCCGCCCCGTCTTCGTTGCCGGGCACCGTCGGGCTGTTTTTTCGTTTTTTCCGACGCTCCGGGGCAGCCGTTTCGCTTCCGTTTGTCGGAAACACGGGATTTTCCGGTCGTTTTCCGTGTCCGGCGTGGCTTCGAAATCCGGAAACCCGCCTGCCGGTCGAAAAGTCGGTTGAAAATCCAAAGTTAAGAAAAAATCCCTATTTTTGTTTTCGTAAGGAATTAAATCGTACCGAATACCTTAGATTTGCGCAGTAAACAGGAGATGAGATAGAGTTGGTAATTTTGTAGA
>OMFC01000290.1_pt1 | contig 29859 bp, 28 predicted proteins | sample 1645531 | NCBI WGS metagenome assembly OMFC01 (sample SAMEA103958112, study PRJEB25191) | human gut metagenome | biome: human-associated habitat [ENVO:00009003]; feature: intestine environment [ENVO:2100002]; material: feces | place: Germany | collected 2013/2015 | reverse complement strand
TGGAAGAACGGTGAAAACCTCTTTGCCGGCAACGGCTACGCCGGTCTTTCCGAGCTCGCCCTGCACTACATCGGCGGCATCATCAAGCACGCCCGTGCCTTAAACGCCCTCACCAACCCGACCACGAACTCCTACAAGCGTCTGGTCCCGGGCTTTGAAGCCCCGGTGAAGCTTGCGTACTCGGCCTGCAACCGCTCGGCCTCGTTGCGTATCCCGCACGTCTCGAGCGCCAAGGCCCGCCGCGTGGAAGTGCGCTTCCCGGACCCCATGGCCAACCCCTACCTCGCCTTCTCCGCGATGCTGATGGCTGGCCTTGACGGTATTCAGAACAAGATCAATCCGGGGGATCCGGCCGACAAGAACCTCTACGATCTGCCGCCCGAAGAAAACGCGAAGATCCCGACGGTTTGCTCGAGCCTGGACATGGCCCTTGACTACCTCGACCGCGACCGTGAGTTCCTCACTCGCGGCGGCGTTTTCAGCGACGACTTCATCGACAGCTTCATTGCGCTGAAGATGCAGGAAGTCACGCGTTACCGCGCAAGCATCGAACCCTGCGAATTCGATATGTACTACGCCGGCTGATATAGGGCGCTCACGCTGAAAGGACGGTGCCGCGGCAAGGTTTTTCCGCGGCCCGCCTTCGGCAGATGAACGCAAAAAAAGGCGCAGTGGTGACATCAGCCGCTTGCGCCTTTTCTTTCCTCTTTTACGGCATAAAGGCAGAGATTGTGTTGAGAACCAAAGAGCCGTGCGGCACGTTTGACGTGCGGCTTTGTGCAGGCGCCGATCTTTTGGCAACATCAGTTGTGGTGCTGGAAAAAACGGGCGTTGTCGCCTGGTGTAACGCCGCGGCTGAAATGCTTTTCGGTGTCTCGCGCCGCAACCTCACCGGGTCTGGTATCGGCCAGTGGCTACCCGCGGTGACGCAGTGGCTCTCGCATCTGCCTGCGCAGGGCGACAAGTTTTCGCCCTACGGAGCCGTCGCGGAACTTTGCCGTCCGATGACCGACCCCGAGCCCGTCTACGCAACGCTTTCGCCTTTAGCGGGAAGCGAGGGCTATCGGGTGCTGGAAATCACCGCCGTGCACGACGCCATGCAGCTGGTGCGTGAGGAAGAGCAGGCGGGGATGAACGAGGCCACCAAGGCCCTTTTGCGAAACCTCGCGCACGAAGTGAAAAATCCGCTCGGAGGCATCCGCGGTGCGGCGCAGCTCCTTGACGCCGAGCTTGCCACAAGCGATGAGCGGGAATACACCGCCGTCATCATCAGTGAGGCCGACCGCCTGCAAAGCCTCGTGGACCGGCTGTTGGTGCCCTACCGCAGGGAAAGGCGTGTGGGACCGGTCAATATTCTCGAGGTTCTGGAGCGCGTGAGAAATCTTCTCACCGCGGAATTTCCGGCGGGCCTTGTGATCCGGCGGGATTACGACGTGTCGGCACCGGAAATCACCGGGGACAAAGAGCAGCTCATTCAGATCTTTTTAAATCTGATGCGTAACGCCGTGCAGGCGATGCATACGCTCATTGACGAGGGATGTGCCGAGATCACGCTTAAAACCCGTATTGCCCGGCAGGTGACGATTCAGCGAAAACTTTGGCGCATGGCCTTAAGCGTGGAAGTGATCGATAACGGGCCCGGCATTGATCCGGCGATCCGCGAAAAGATTTTCTACCCGCTCGTAACGGGCAGAGACGGCGGCACGGGGCTGGGGTTGTCGCTTGTGAAAACCTACGTTGATCAGCACGGAGCGGCGATTGACGCGGAAAGCGAACCCGGGCGCACGGACTTCCGGCTGCTTTTTCCGTTAAAAGCCGCCTGAAACAAACGAAAGGAACACCGAGATGAAAGCCATTTGGGTTGTTGACGATGACCGGTCCATCCGCTGGGTGCTTGAAAAGGCGCTGCAGCGCGAGAACCTGCCTTTCCGGATGTTTGAGGATGCCGCTGACGTCATTGCGGCGCTTCAGACCGAAACGCCCTCAGTGCTTTTAAGTGATATCCGTATGAAGGGGACGTCCGGCATGGAGCTCCTTCACACCGTCAAAAAAGAGCATCCGGAAGTGCCGGTCATCATCATGACGGCTTTCAGTGACCTGGACAGTGCGGTGAACGCCTTTCAGGGCGGAGCGTACGAGTACCTCGCCAAGCCCTTTGACATCAACCGTGCGATTGAACTTCTGCGCCGTGCCTGCGAAGAGTCGGGGGCCTCGGAGACGCCACAGACTGAGACAGGGGAGGCGGTGCCCGAAATCATCGGACAGTCCGCTGCCATGCAGGAAGTCTTTCGGGCAATCGGGCGGCTTTCTCAAAGTAACGTCACAGTGCTTGTGACGGGCGAATCCGGTACCGGTAAGGAAGTGGTGGCGCGCGCCCTTCACAATCATTCGCCGCGCCGCTCGGCACCGTTTGTGGCGATCAATACGGCAGCGATACCGAGGGAACTCCTTGAAAGCGAACTTTTCGGCCACGAAAAGGGGGCCTTTACGGGGGCAAACTCCCTGCAGTACGGGCGCTTTGAGCAGGCTAAGGGCGGCACGCTCTTTCTGGACGAAATCGGCGACATGCCGATGGAGATGCAGACGCGGCTTTTGCGCGTTTTGTCGGACGGGTGCTTTTACCGCGTCGGGGGCTGTCAGTTAATCAGAAGTGATGTGCGCGTCATTGCCGCTACGAACCAAAACCTGGAGGCCCGCGTGCGCGAAGGCCTTTTCCGTGAAGACCTCTTTCACCGCTTAAATGTGATTCGTCTCAGGCTTCCGCCCCTGCGCGAGCGCTCTGAAGACATTGCGGCCTTGGCCGATCACTTTTTGGCTGAGGCCGCGAAAAACCTCAAAACAGAACGCAAGCACTTAAAGCCCGAAGCGCTGGACTTTATACGGCGTTTCCCTTTTCCGGGAAACGTGAGGCAGCTTGAGAATCTCTGTAACTGGCTTACCGTGATGGCCCCGAGCCAGTGGATCCGGACCGAAGACTTACCGGACGAGTTTTTGCGGGGTGAGGCGGCAAAGGATGCCGTAAAGGGCGGTGCCGAGGGCGAGTGGACATCGGCGCTCAAAGACGAAATCCGCGCGGCACTGACCTCTGGCGCTCCGGAAGTAATGGCGAAATTTACCCGCGATTTTGAGTGTGCGGTGTTTCGCGCGGCACTTGACTTTACGCACGGCCGCAAGGTGGAGGCAGCGCAAAAGCTCGGAGTGGGGCGCAACACGCTCACGCGAAAGATTCAGGAGCTCGGGCTCTGAGATCTTGGACGAACCCGGCAGCGCTTGCAGTCGCGGACGGTTTTCCCGCATAATCGGCCGCACAAGAAAATCATCCGTAACAGGTGATCTCTGGTACGGCTGGTACCACTGAGCTTCGAAGTCTATCAAAACCAATGGCTGTGCTAATGGTTAGAATCCCCAGATATGCTTGGAAAAAATAACAAGCGGCATTCTTGGGGGTGTTGATAAAATCGGCTCATTGAGCGAAGCAAAAAAGCATTGAAAAGTAATGGATGGATTTTTTAATTTAACCGTCACAAACCGGTTTAGATATTTGAAAAACCTGTTTGCTACGCTGTTGGTGAGGAGCAGGCAGCTAAAACACAGAGTTTTTCTCGTTAGATGCCGTTAATTGGCTGAACCGACTTTATCAACACACCCGATCCTGCCGCGATTCTCTGATGCAAAAAGGCCTCTCACTCTCGGACTTTGAAGACGAACTGCGCGCGCTCGGCGCAGGACCCCGTCATATCCGCCGCATTTACCGTGCCTGGCTGGGGCTCGGCCCCTGGGAGGCCAAGGACTCGGCGCGCTACCCGGCCGCTCTGGAAGCAAAACTCACAGAAATCCGCAACCGGCTCACAAAACTTACGCAAGTGCTGCCCGTAAAAAGTGAGCAGGCGGAATCCTTAAAACTTATCGTGGGGTTAAGTGACGGAGAGTGCATTGAAAGCGTCCTGCTGCCGCGCCGTGCGCTGTGCGTGTCGACGCAGGTGGGATGCGCTGTGGGGTGCCGCTTTTGCATGACGGGAAAGGGCGGCCTTGTGCGGCAGTTGGGGAGCGCGGAAATTGTCGCTCAGGTTGTCGAAGCCCTCAAAATCCGGCCCGATATTAAAAAGGTTGTGATGATGGGGATGGGTGAGCCCAGCCACAACCTGAAGGAAGTGCTGGAGGCGGTGAATTTTCTCGGCGACGTTTTGGGCCTTGCGCACAAGGAAATTGTGGTGTCAACGGTGGGGGATCCGAGGCTTTTTGATGCGATCCGCACCAACGGCGTGCATCCGGCTGTTGCTCTGTCGCTTCATACAACGGATGACATGAAGCGCCGCGAGCTTTTACCCAAGGCGCCGAAAATTCCAGCCGCAGACCTTTTGGCGATGACGCTCGATTACGCGGAAAGCACCAAGTACCCGGCGCAGATTGAGTGGACACTGATTGAGGGCGTGAACGACTCTGCCCGAGAAGTCGAATGCCTTGCCGAACTTATCAAGGGGCGCTACGCGATGGTGAACTTTATCGCCGTCAATCCCGTGGAAGGCACCGGATTTAAGCGTCCGTCAAATGCTCACATGCAGGATCTCATCACAATTTTGCGCCGTCAGGGGATCATCGCTACGATAAGGGACAGTGCGGCGCAGGATATTGAAGGCGGATGCGGCCAGCTGCGGGCACGGGTACTTGAGATTAACCGACAGATTGAACAATGCAGCGACGAAAACAAAAACTGAGTAAGGCCCGGTCCCGCACCATGTGGCTGGCGTGGATTGCCTGGGGCGTGATCGGCAGCATCTTTCTTTTCGAGGACTCCAGGGGCGGCTCGGGCTGGCTCTCGTTTCTCCTTACCTCGCCCTTCTGGCTTTTGTTTGCCGTCTGGCCCTTTATTTGGCTGTGGCTTGTGACGCGGCGCAATGATGAGTGGGTTGAGATTGACGATGATGTCATCAGCGGCGAAAACGGCGAGACGATCGCGCGCTTTGTGCAGAAGGACGGCGTGCGCTACGTTGATATTGACGCTTTTGCCGATACGTTTAAGTGCTCCCGTGACGTCCCCACGGTGACGCTTCCAGGCGGCACCGAGCGGTTTGCAAGGCTCGATGACGTGCGGCATATGGCCACCGGCAACAAAGCCCTCACGGAGTGGCTTGCGGTGGTGGATTCGCTCCCGAAATAAAGCCGCGAGAATAAAGAAAAACCGAAGTGGATATTGTGTTCTGCTTCGGTTTTTGCATTTTTCAGGGCTGTGCGTCTTCAACCGGATCGAAGGAAATCTCCATGCGCCGCGGCATCGGGGTGTTGCCAAGGGGCCGCGGGAAGGGATTGCAGCGGCTGATGGCGTGCCGCACGGCCCGGTCAAAGGCGGGAAGCCCCGAGCTTTGCGTCATACGCGGGGTTTCGGCGATTTCGCCGTTCGGAAGAAGGCTCACGCTGTAGACGGCCACATGCGTGCCTCTGGCAATGCCCGAGGGAACGGAAAATAGGATAAAGGGCCGGATGCAGCTGATGACGCGTGAGGCGTACGCTGCAGAGAGTTTTCCCTGCATCGAGCGTTCAACGCCCGGTGTGCCGCGCGTTGAGCCCACGCGGCCCGAAGTAACGGCGGGTGCCCCAGTGATGCGGGCGAGTTCGGCCCGGCGCATTTCTTCAGCGAGCTCCGCCTGCCGGCGTTTTTCTTCGGCAATGCGCTTGCGGCGGGCGGCTTCGGCACGCTTTTTGGCTTCCGCAATGCGTTTTTCTTCCGCCAAACGCTTTTCCTCTGCAATGCGTTTCTCTTCGGCGATGCGCTTTTCCTCGGCGATACGCTTTTCTTCAGCGAGGCGTTTTTCCTCGGCGATGCGCTTTTCTTCGGCGATGCGTTTTTCCTCAGCGATGCGCTTTTCTTCGGCGATGCGTTTTTCTTCGGCAATACGCTTTTCTTCCGCCAGACGCTTTTCTTCAGCGATACGGATATCTTCTTCGCGGCGCTTTTGTTCAGCTTCTTCGGCGGCCCGTTTTTCAGCTTCCAGGCGCTCAGCCTCGAGACGCTCGGCCTCTCTGCGTGCTGCTTCCCGGCGCTCTTCTTCAAGAAGCTTCTGAGCTTCAGCCTGCGCCTTTGCTTCAGCTTCGGCGCGCGCCTTTTCGTCGGCAAGGCGCTGCGCCTCACGTCTCACCTGCGCTTCTGTTTTGAGCTGCAGTTCTTCGGCCGTGGGTTCTTCCGGCGCCGGTGCCGCTTTGTTGTCAGGAGCTTCTTCCTCGGTTTCCTGCGCCGTGCCTTTGAGGCTCATGCCGGAGGCGTCTTCCGGCGCCCAGAGTTCGGCGTAGACCGTTTCGGTATCCGTATTCCACTGAAAGACGTTAAAGAGCGCGAAAAAGAGGAGCCCGTGCACAACCACCGCCGCAATGACGCCGGCCGGTACATCCGTCAGACGGGAATTGGCGGGCGCAAGGCGCGCGGGATCTCCGGACTCATTGTCCGTCTGAGTCCGGTCCGACTGCAGATCCTGCGGATCTTCGCGCTTATCCTGATTGCCTTCGCTCATTTCGTGCGCTCAACCTTCAGCGCGAGGCCCACGCGCTTGATTTCGGCGTTTTGCAGGGCTTTCATGACGTTCACGACCTGCTCGTAGCGCACATCGCGGTCGGCGGCGATCACGACCGGCGTGTCGGCATCGGCCTGCGCCGAACGCACGTTGGCAATGAGAGCCGTCATGTCAACGGGCCTGAGCCCGTTTTGGACTTTAAGCGAGAGGTGACCGTCGGCGTGCACCACGACTTCAACGGGATTGGCGGGTGCGGCGGAAGCCTTGGAAACACTCGGCAGATTAATGACCGAAGGGTTCACAAAAGGGGCGGCGACCATCAGAATCACCACGAGCACAAGCATCACGTCGATATAGGGAACGACGTTCATGTCGCTCATCATGCGGCGTTTCTTGCGCGTCTGAAGGCTTTTAAGTGCCATGATTGTCTGTCCTTCAGGGGTGTCAGGCCGTCTGACGCGAGAGGATGTTTAAGAACTCTTCGCTGAAGCTGTCAAAGCGGTTGGTGATGCGCTCAAGGCGGTTGGCAAAATAGTTGTAGGCAGCCGTCGCGGGAATGGCGGCAAAAAGGCCGATTGCGGTCGCAACGAGCGCTTCGGCAATGCCCGGGGCCACGACGGCAAGCGAGACGTTGTCAAGCGTTGAAAGCCCGGTGAAGGCATTCATAATGCCCCAGACCGTACCGAAAAGACCGATGTAAGGGGAGACCGACCCGATGGAGGCGAGAAGCGGAAGCCCGCGCTCAAGGTCATCGACCTCACGCTGAAAGGCGGCGGTCATGCCGCGGCGCACGCCCGAGAGCTGCTCGACCTCGGCTTTGCCGGCAAGCTTTACGAATTCGGCCATGCCGGCAACGAAGATGCGTTCTTCCGCGCCCGTTCTGTCGTGGCGCGACGTGGCGGACTCAAAGAGTTTTGCGAGATCAGCGCCTGACCAGAAGCGCTTTTCAAATTCTTCGGTCTGGCGCGCCGTGCGCGAAAGAACAATGGCCTTTGAAAAAATCGTGGCCCAGCTCATCAGAGACGCCAGAACCAGAATGCCCAGCACGCACTGAACGACGACACTTGCGTTCATCACCAGGGTGACGATGGAAAGATCGGCAGAAGACGGATTCATTTTTATTTGTTTTCGGTATCGGTTGTTGTTTCGGCCTCGGCAAGCATCCGGCGGCAGGCCTCGGACAATGCGTCAGGAATCGTGACGGGCGTGCCTTTTTCGGGGTCAACCGCGGCGCAGCGTACTTCGGCGGAAACCAGCAGTGTATCGTCCCGCCAGACTTCCTGCGCAAAAACGACGGAGGCGGCCCGGATGAGTTTGACGCGGGTTTTGACGGTGAGAAGATCATCGAGCTTTGCCGGACGCCGGTACTTAAGTGACAAGTCCGCCACAACAATCACGGGCATGCCGGCTTCCTGCATGCGGCGCTGCTCAAACCCCGCGCTTCTTAAAAATTCACCGCGGGCGCGCTCCATGTAGCGCAGATAATTGGCGTGATAAACAATGCCGCCCGCATCGGTATCTTCCCAGTAGATGCGTACGGGCAGGGTAAAAACTGGACTCGGCATGAGGTTTTGTGGCAGAAAAATTATGCTTGTCTGGCCGAAGTCGTGCTAATTTGGCGTCAGCCTTCGGCCGGATGAGCCGAAATACTACAGAAGATTTGGGTTTTGCCATTGTTTTCGGGCGAAAAAGATGCGCTTTGCAACGCAAAAATGCACTTTGAAACGGTTTTTGACGGCTGCGGCAGTGGTCGCGGTCCTTACTGCCTGCGGCTGTTCGCGCCCGGTTAATAACCCCAGGCCTCTTGCGGACTATGCCGAGAACACGCTCTTTTCGAGCTTTTCGGGCAGAAGCCCCAAGACGCTTGATCCCCAGGTCTCCTACTCAAGCGACGAGACGATTTACACCTACACGATCTACGAGCCGCCCTACGGTTACCACTATCTGAAGCGCCCTTATGAAGTGATACCGAAAACGGCGGAGCGCGTGGTCACTCCTGTTTACCTTGATAAAAACGGCCGGGAACTTGCGCCAGGGGCGGATGTTTCCGCCAGTGCCTTCTCCCGCTACGTGATTCCGATTAAAAAAGGGATCCGCTACGCACCGCACCCGGCTTTTGCGAAAGACGCGGCCGGCAACTACCGCTATCACCGGCTCACCGATGCGGTGGCGGAAAAACTCACCAACCCCCTGGACCTTCCGGAAAAAGGGACGCGGGAACTGACGGCCGACGATTACGTCTACGGCATTAAGCGCATCGGTGACGTCCGCACCGTAAGCCCTGTTTTGGGGATTTTGTCCTCGCACATCGTGGGGTTAAAGGCCTTTTCCGAAACTTTTGCCCAAGTCTTAAAGGAGGCGGAAGCCGCCGGACGTCCGGCGCCCGATATCCGGGATTTTCCCGTTGAGGGCGTGAAAGCCCGTGACAGCCATACGCTTGAAATCACGGTCTACGGGCGTTATCCGCAGTTTGCCAACTGGCTCACGATGGCGTTTTTTGCACCGGTTCCGTGGGAAGCAACCGCCTTTTACGGGGCCAATCCGCTCCTTAAAAAGAACAACGTCACGCTTGAGGCCTGGCCTGTGGGCACAGGCCCCTACCGGCTCGTTTCTTCGCGGCAAAACCGGGAGCACGTTTTGGAGCGCAACCCCGAGTTTCGCTTTGTGCCCTATCCGTGTGAGGGTGAGCCGGAGGATGAGGCAAAGGGCCTTTTAAAGGACTGCGGCAAGCCCCTTCCCTTTGTTGACCGCATCGTGATGACGCTTGAAAAGGAAGCGGTTCCGGTGACCACAAAATTCCTGCAGGGCTATTACGACAGTCCGCAGATTTCGCGCGTGGATGTGGGGCAGGGGTATCTGGTTGCTGCGGGAGATGACGCGGATAAGGCAAAGCTTTACGCCGAGCGTGAGCTTGTTTTCCCGACAACCGTGGAAGCCAATCTCTGGTACCTCGGCTTTAACTGGCTTGACCCCGTGGTGGGCGCTGGAAAAACGGCAGCCGAGCGCGAACGCAACCGAAAATTGAGACAAGCCATTTCCATTGCTGTTGACTGGGAAGAGCAGATTGCGATCTTTGAAAAGGGGCAGGGTGAAGCCGCGCACGGGCCGCTGCCGCCCGGGCTTTTCGGTTACCGCGCAGACGGGCCTGCGGCCTTTAACCCGGTTGTCTACCGTAAGGACGAAAACGGCCGCATTGTGCGCCGCAGTATTGAGGACACCAGGCGCCTGATGCGTGAAGCCGGTTACCCCGACGGGCGCGACGTGAAGACGGGGCGCCCCCTTGTGCTTAACTTTGACTGGCAGAGCGCGGCCCCGGGCTCCAAAGCGTTTCTTGAGTGGTTTACGCGGCAGTTTGCCAAGATCGGCATTCAGCTCGAAGTCCGTGCCACCGACTACAACCGCTTTCAGGACAAGATGATGAACGGCACGGCCCAGATTTATTACTGGGGGTGGATCGCGGATTATCCGGATGCGGAAAACTTTCTTTTTCTCCTGTACGGTCCCAACAGTAAAGTGGGAAGCACGTCCGGAGGCGAAAATGCGAGTAATTTCTGCAACGCCGAATTTGATCGGCTTTTTGAAAAAATGCGCACGGAAGAAAACGGTCCGGAAAAAGCTGCTTTGATTGACCGCATGATCCGGATCGCGCAGACCGAGGCCCCGTGGAGTTTCGGTTACTACCCCCGGCAGGCTGCGGCTCTGCACGGCTGGGTGAAAAACGCCAAGCCCACGCAGACGGTGCGGGATAACGTGCAGTACATGGCCGTTGACGCAAAAGCGCGGGCTGAAAGAATCCGCGCGTGGAATACGCCCGTTCTCTGGCCGGCGCTCATCATTCTTTTGGCGGCGGGACTTTTGGTTGGGGCGGTGAGAAATTATGTGAGGGCGCGCCGTTCCGTGACCGGCCGTATTGCGGAGGGAAATAAATGATCGGCTACATTTTCCGCCGCATTGTCTACGGCTTTTTCATTCTGCTCGGTGTGAACGCCCTTACGTTTGCCCTCTTTTTTGCCGTCAACACGCCGGATGATATGGCCCGGCTTTCAATCGGCGGGCGCTACGTGACGCAGCAGGCAATTGACTCTTGGAAAAAGGAGCGGGGCTACGACGTGCCGCTTATCTTTAACAGTGCGGCCGAAGGTACCGGGAAATTCACGGAAACGATCTTTTTCCGGCGCTCAGCGCCCCTTTTGGCCGGGGACTTCGGGCTCTCGGACACCGGCCGCAGTATCAATACCGAAATTAAGGAAAGGGCGCCCGCGTCTTTGGCGCTTGCCCTCCCGACCTTTTTGCTGGGTGTATTTGTATCGGTGAGTTTTGCGCTCATTTTGGTGATGGTGAGAAGAACGCGGCTGGAGTGGGCGGGTGTGGCGATGAGCGTCACGGTGATGAGCATTTCGGCGCTTTTTTACATCATCGTGGGGCAGTGGCTTTTTTCTAAGACCCTGAGATGGGTGCCGGTCTCTGGGTTTTCCGAGGGGTTTGCCATGGCCGCGTTTCTGGTGCTGCCGGTCGCTATCGGCGTTTTTACGCGCCTTGGCGGCGAAGCGCTTCTTTACCGTTCGATGTTTCTTGAAGAAAGCGAAAAAGACTACGTGAGAACAGCCCGCGCCAAGGGCGTAAGCGAAATGCGGGTGCTTTTCCGCCATGTGCTCGGTAACGCCATGCTTCCGGTGATCACCAGTACCGTGGCCGTGATCCCGATGCTTTTTATGGGGTCACTTATCATGGAAAACTTTTTCGGTATTCCGGGGCTTGGTTCCTACACGATTGACGCGATTAACGCCCAGGACTTTTCCGTCGTGCGCGCGATGGTGTTTTTGGGAACGGCCGCCTATATTCTCGGGCTCATTCTCACGGACGTGGCCTACACGGTGGTTGACCCCAGAATACGGCTGAAGTAAAGGATGCGGCAAAGTGAAAATTGTTGTTCTCTACACCGATCTTGTGATGTGGTTTCTTGCGGCCGCGGTTCTATTTTTTGCGGTTTATGCCGCGAAAACCCCGGAACTTGCGGCCAAATGGAAACAAGTGCTCATCCGCCCCGCGGCCCAGGCCTGCGGCACGGTGCTGCTGCTCTTTTTCCTTTTGGCGCTTGCCGACAGCGTGCACTGGCGAAATGAACTCCCGAAGCAGACAGCTGAGGCAACCGTTGCCTACGACACGAAGACCGTGTCGCTTTTAGACACCCTGGTGCTGCCGCACATTGCGGGACGCGAGAGAAGTTACTCAGCGCCTTTTGCCCTGCACGACTTTGACAAAACAACTGTCATCAGGGACGGTAAAAGCGTGCGCGACTATCAGAGGCTTACCGGGGCTTCGCCTGACGTGCCCGAAAAGGGCGCGGGGCTTAAGCTCGGAAAACGTTTTTTTGCGGGGTTTTTAACGGGGGTGATTGCGCTCTCAATGCTCTGGATTATCCTGGCGCTCGCGCATAAGGCGGTCTGCAAAACGCCTTTTACGCTGAGCCTGGTGAAGGTTACGGCGCGCACCAATCCCGCGCGGCCTGCGGTGCAGGTGGTGCAGGTCGCCGTGCTTTTGGCGGTCATTCTTATGTTTATCTGGCCGATGCGGCATGTTTTCGGCACCGATGCCACGGGTAACGACGTCCTCTACACAGCCTTAAAGTCTGTGAGAACGGCCTTTGTGATCGGGTCTCTCGCCACACTTTCCGCGCTTCCCTTTGCGGTTGTTTTGGGTATAGCCGCCGGGTACTTTAAAGGTAAGACCGACGACGTCATCCAGTACATTTACACGACGCTTTCGTCCATTCCCTCGGTGCTTCTGATTGCTGCGTCAGTTCTGATGGTGCAGGTTTTTATCGACAAAAACCCGCAGCTCTACGAAACGGGGCTTGAGCGCGCGGACGTGCGGCTTTTTCTTCTGGCAGTCATCATGGGTGTGACCGGGTGGGCTGCGCTCGCAAGACTTTTGCGCGCTGAAACGATGAAGGTGGCGGCGATGGACTTTGTGACCGCCGCCAAGGCGTTCGGCGTCTCGCCCTGGCGCATCATGGCGCGCCACGTGCTTCCGAACGTCACGCACATTGTGCTCATTGTGGCGGTGCTCGACTTTTCGGGGATTGTGCTTTATGAAGCGGTTTTAAGTTACGTGGGGGTCGGGGTTGATCCGACGATCGACAGTTTCGGCACCATGATTAATGCAGCAGCCGTTGAGATGAGCCGCAGCCCCATGATCTGGTGGAATCTGGCCGCCTGTTTTCTTTTCATGGTGACGCTTGTTTTGTGCGCGAACCTCTTTGCTTCGGCCGTGCGGGACGTGTTTGATCCGAGGTCCGGATCTGGTGCGGGCGGACGGGTGCTGCGGTTTCGTCGGGCAGCTTGCCGCAACCTGCTTGCTCTCTCTGGCAATCCTGAGCCAGTACGAGATCGTTGATTTGCCGATCGAGTACTGCTCCACGGCTTCAGAGATACTGAGCTCCTTGCTCAGCAGGCGCGCTACGACGTTGTCTTTGAACTCCTGCGAATATCGCATGTTTTGCCACTCCATGAAAGGTTGAAGGGGTGGCGAAAGGTAGTATGGCATTTAATGCAAACTCAGTGGTTTCCCTTTGCGGCTGAGACATGAGGGGCAGACGTTTCTGCCGGAATTTTTTAGTACAAGCCGCCGCTTTGCATGAAGTGATTCGAATCAGGGGCATAGTTTTCAGTAAGTGCCCGGGAAACGAAAAAGGCAACACTTCTCGCAAATCGGACTTTTTTCGCGCTTCAAGAAGTTCTTTCTCGTGCGTTTTTCCTTCTGTTATCGTTCTCACTCAACGGATACTAAAGAAGCACTCCATGCTCGACGTGAAATCACTTGCCGTGGACTTTTACCTGCCTTCTGGGAAAGTCACGGCACTCAAGGACATCAGCTTTACCGTCAGCCCCGGCGAGACGCTTGCGCTCGTGGGAGAATCCGGGTGCGGAAAGTCATTGACGGCTCTTGCGCTCATGCGCCTGTTGCCCGCGCAGGCCGGTGTGAGTGCCGGTGACGTGGTGCTTGACGGTGTGTCGCTTCCGGACCTGCCCGAAGATGCAATGTGCCGCTTGCGGGGCGCCAAAATGGCGATGATCTTTCAGGAGCCAGCCACCGCCTTAAATCCCGTGATGACGGTGGGCGAGCAGATAGCCGAAGTGATCCGGCTGCACGAAAACCCGGGAAAAGATGTTGTCCGCCAAAAGGTTCTTCAGTGGCTCACGCGCGTCGGAATTGACAAGCCTGAAGAGCGCATTGACGCTTTCCCTTTCGAACTTTCGGGCGGGCAAAAGCAGCGCGTGTTGATTGCCATTGCGCTCGCCGGTAACCCCGACGTGGTGATTGCCGACGAACCGACAACGGCACTGGACGTCACACTGCAGGCGCAGATTCTTGATCTCCTAAAGGACCTGCAGAAAGAGCGAAATCTCGCGCTTCTTTTGATTACCCATGACCTTGCGGTCGTAAAGCGTTATGCCGACCGAGTGGCGCTCATGTACGCCGGAGAGATCGTGGAAGAAGCGCCCTGCAGTGCGTTTTTCGCCTCGCCTCTGCACCCGTATGCCGCGGGCCTCCTCTCCGCCGTGCCTTCAACAGCAAAGCGCGGACAGCACCTCTCGGGGATCGCCGGACGCGTTCCCAACTTAAACGAGATGCCTGCGGGCTGCCGGTTTGCAGACCGCTGCGCGAAAGCCAGGGAAGCATGCCGTAAAGCGCCTGTGCCGCAGGTGCCGGTCAAGGGGGATCCGGATCGGCGGGTGCGGTGCCTTAATCCCGGAAGACTGCCCGCCGCTCACGCTGATGTGACGGAAAGCCCTCTCACCGAAACCGGCTCACACGAAGTGCTGAGGGCAGAACACCTTTCGGTTACTTTTGTAAAGTCGCGGGGGCTCTTTAAAAAGCCGCTTCTCACGCCGGCAGTCAATGACATGACGTTCACGGTCCGTGAGGGTGAAACCGTGGCCTTGGTCGGGGAGTCGGGCTCGGGGAAAACAACACTCGGAAAAGCCGTGCTGCGACTCATTGAAGGAGACGTGCGCATCACGGGACGTGTGGTCTGCGGCGGTATTGAAGCGCTGACTGCCAAGGGTGAAGACCTCACGAAATTGAGGCGCGCAAACCAGATGATTTTCCAGGACCCCTTCAGTTCCCTCGATCCCCGTATGAGTGTGGGGGAGAGCATCACCGAAGGCATGCGGGCGCTGGGCATCGGAGAAACGAAGGAAGAACGCTTAAAGCGCGCCGCCGGGCTTCTGGAGCGTGTGGGGTTGTCTGCATCAGCGGCAGAGCGCCTGCCGCACGAGTTTTCGGGCGGCCAGCGCCAGCGTATTGCCATTGCAAGGGCTTTGGCCGTCAATCCCCGGCTTATTATCTGTGATGAACCGACGAGCGCGCTTGACGTTTCCGTACAGGCGCAGATTTTGAACCTCATGAAGGCGATTCAGAAAGAGACGGGTGTGGCCTACCTCTTTATTACCCACAACTTTGCCGTGGTGGAGTATCTTGCCGACCGCGTGGCGGTGATGGAAAAAGGGCGCCTGGTGGAAGCCGGTGACGCGGCAGAAGTTTTGTGCAACCCGCAGGTTGCGTACACAAAGCGCCTTTTAAAGGCCGTGCCGCGCCTTGATCTTTAGGAAGGTTTTGTCGTGCCTGAGCTTGATCTCACACTTTTTCTCATCGTCTGTCCGCTGGTGTTTTTGGGCAGTTTTGTGGATGCGATTGCCGGAGGCGGAGGCCTCATTACGCTGCCTGCATACCTCATTGCCGGGGTGCCCCCGCATATGGCAATCGGCACCAACAAGCTCTCAAGCTGCGTGGGGATGGCCGTGTCGGCGGTGAGGCTTGCGCGCGCGGGCTGCATGCACTGGCGGCAGACCGTGCCCGCAGTGGCGGCTGCGCTTGCGGGGAGCACACTCGGAGCCCTGATTGCCCTTAAAGTGCCGGCGGATATTTTTCTCATTGTGATGGTGGCGGCGCTGCCTTTTGTGGCCGGTTTTCTTCTTTTTCGGTCGGGGTCGCTCGCGGCGGAACGCCGGGAGATGCCTTTTGAGCGGCGCATCGTCATACTTGTTGCGGTGTCCGCTATCTGCGGGATCTACGACGGCTTTTACGGGCCTGGTGCGGGCACTTTTATGCTGATCGGCTTTTCCCTTTTTGCGGGGCTTGATGTGCGTAACGCCGGGGGCGAAATGAAGGCTGTGAATCTTGCAAGCGGCACGGCGGCCCTTGTGACGTTTGCCGCCTCAGGCGAAGTGCTTTGGGTGCTCGGTGCTGCGGCTGCGCTGTTTAGCATCGCGGGCCACTACATCGGCGCGGGCCTTGTGATTAAAAACGGCAGCCGCATCGTGCGGCCGATCATTTTCATCGTGCTTGCGGTTCTTTTCGTGCAGACCGCCTGGGACATTGCTTCAGGCAAACTTTTCTGAGGCGTAAAGCGCCCGCCCAACAAAAAGGCCGCGTTTCCAAAAAAGGAATGCGGCCTTTTGCGTGTTGCCTGAAAGTTTTCTAACGTGCGTCGCTCGTCTTAAAGCGCTTTTCAAGGAAACTCACAAGGCGCGTGATGGTCAGAGTCATCACGAGGTAAATCACCGCCACGGCCGACCAGATTTCCAGTGACCCGTAGGTTTCGGCAATGATCAACTGCCCCGAGCGCGTGAGCTCTTCAAAGCCGATCACGGACACAAGGGACGAGTCCTTGAGCATGGCGATAAATTCGTTTCCAAGCGGCGGAATGATGCGCTTAAAGGCCTGCGGCAGGATGATGTAGCGCATCGTCATGGACCAGTTCATCCCGAGCGAAAGCCCCGCGCGCATCTGGCCGATGTCAATCGACTGAATGCCCGCGCGGAAGATTTCCGCCACATAGGCGCCCGAATTAATGGAACCGGCCGCCACAAACGGGTCGATGCGCTGGCCGATGATGACGGGCAGGGCAAAGTAGATGATGAAGATCTGCACCAGAAGCGGTGTGCCGCGGATAAAGTCCACGTATATCTTGCCCAAAAGCCGCAGCGGGGCAAACTTGGAAATCTGTGCGAGCGCCGCAATCAGACCGAATACGAGCCCCAGGCCCACGGAGAGCGCGGTGATTTCCAGCGTCACAAGTGCGCCCTGCAGTAACAGGGGCAGCGACCCGGTAATCAGTGAAAAATCAAACTCCATGTGTGGCTCCCAAGATTGGCTCTCAGCCGCGGCCGAGAACGCAGAAAAACAGTGAAAACAGCGGACGAAATAAGCCCCCCGGAACGCGGGGCGTCCCGGAAACGGGCTTTCTTATCAACGCATCATAAAGAAGAATCGCGCCGCGTGCGGCTTACACCGCATACGGCGGGCGGATTACTCCCCGAAGTACTTCGTGTAAAGCGCCTGGTACTCGCCGTTTTTACGGGCTTCTCTTAGGGCCTTGTTGAGCTTTTCAAGCAGCTCCGGGCGCTCTTTACTCACGGCAAACCCGAACTCTTCGGCTTTAAGGCTCTCGTCGGTGACGTGGTGGTAGCGCTTGCTCTTATTGGACTTGGCCATGAAGTAGCCGTTTACGGGCTTATCGTTAAGCACGGCGCGGCAGCCGCCGTTTAAGAGTTCCGTATAGGCTTCATTGAGCCCGTTATAGGTACGGACCGTGGCGCCGGGGATCTTGGCCGCACGCATGGCGCCCGAGGTGCCGATCTGCACGCAGATCGGCTGATTGTCGAGATCTTTGATGCTTTTGAGTTTCGTTTTGTCTTCAGCGCGGATCACGAAGGAAAGCCCCGAGGTGTAGTAGGGATCCGTAAAAAGAACGCGCTTAGCGCGCTGCGGCGTAATGGAAATGCCCGCGGCGCCGATATCAACGGTGTTTGTGAGAATGCCCGGGACAATCGCATCAAACCCCATGTTGGCGATTTCGATGTTGTAGCCTGCTTTTTTCGCGAGCAGCCGGATGAGGTCCATGTCAAAGCCCTCGATGTCACCGGTTTTGGTGTTCACGTACTCAAAGGGCGGAAAGGTGCTTTCCGTGGCAACGCGCAGGGTCTGGGCGGCCTGCGCGCAGTGGACGCCGAACGCAGCGGCAAAAAGGACGGCACAAAGCGTCGTTTTTCTCATGGTTTGTTTCTCCGAACACAAAGAAGGCGCGCCCTTACGTCCGGCGCACCTTTCGTCTTAGCAGAACATTGTAATAAAGCCGGAGGAGGACACCGTAACAAGTCTTAGTTCGGAAGCAGGGTTTTTCTAAACCTGACAGTTTTAGTCAGCTATTTTCTGCCGGAATCTGTATCATTCCTGACAAAATTACTCGGCTATTTATTTTTTTGAGGCTGAGCGACACGATTATGAAACTGACGACACGCGGCCGCTTTGCGGTGACGAGCATGATCGACCTGGCCCTCTACGGTGACGCGGGCCCGGTGCGCTTAAGTGACATTGCCCGCCGCCAGCAGATCTCAGTGGCCTATCTTGAACAGATTTTCTGTAAGCTGAGGCGCGCCGAACTGGTGCAGTCCGTCCGCGGCCCCGGAGGCGGTTACCGCCTGGCACGGCCGACCGACAAAATCACCGCCGGAGAAATTGTCTCTGCGGTGGAAGGTAAGGTTGATGCCACGCAGTGCCGCGGGGGCGCAAGCTGCCGCGGCGGCGCCGAGTGCCTCGCGCACGGTCTGTGGTCGGAATTAAACGACCGGATGGCCGAGTTTTTAAATACGCAGACGCTCTCCGACATCCGCGACCGCTACGAAGCGCGCCACGCGCATGCCGCCGAGGCCGCCAATGAGTCGCCCGTGCGGGTGAGAATGCCCGCGCACTGATTTTTTTTGAAGAACCCGTTTTTCATCAGAAGACACTTTTAATCCATGAGGATGCGGCAACAAAAGGCCGCAGTAACAACGAATGACCCTGAAGCTTCCTGTCTACCTTGACTACTCGGCAACGACCCCGGTGGATCCGCGCGTGGCCGAAAAAATGATTCCCTACCTGTGCGAAAAGTTCGGTAACCCGGCAAGCCGCTCGCACGCCTACGGCTGGGAGGCCGAAAAGGCCGTTGAAGAAGCGCGCGCCGAAGTGGCCCGCTACATCAACGCTGATCCCCGTGAAATCGTGTGGACTTCGGGCGCAACGGAAGCCGACAACCTCGCAATCAAGGGGGTTGCGCACTTCTACAAGGATAAGGGCAAGCACCTCATTACGGTCAAGACCGAACACAAGGCTGTGCTTGACTCCATGCGCCATCTTGAAACCGAAGGTTTTGAAGTGACCTACATGGACGTTGAGGAAAACGGCCTTCTCGATCTTGCCAAGCTTGAAGCCGCCATCCGTCCGGACACGACGCTCGTTTCCGTGATGGCCGTCAACAACGAAATCGGCGTCATTCAGGATATTGCCGCAATCGGCGAAATGTGCCGCAGGCACGGCGTGCTTTACCACTGCGACGCCACGCAGGCCGTGGGCAAGATGGACCTGGATACGGAAAAACTCAAGATTGACCTCATGAGCCTTTCCGGTCACAAGGTTTACGGCCCCAAGGGTATCGGTGCCCTTTACGTGCGCCGCAAGCCCCGTGTTCGTATCGAACCGCAGATTCACGGGGGCGGACACGAACGCGGCATGCGCTCGGGCACGCTGCCTACGCACCAGATTGTCGGTATGGGTGAAGCCTACCGCCTCGCGCGCCTGGAGCAGGCCGAGGAAATCAAGCGTATCGCCGCTCTTCGCGACCGCTTAAAGGACGGGATCGAAAAGAACATCCCCGAAATCGTCATTAACGGCGACATGGAGCACCGCGTCTGCTCCAACCTTAACGTGTCCTTCAATTTCATCGAAGGCGAAAGCCTCATGATGGCCGTCAAGGACTTGGCGGTGAGTTCTGGCTCTGCCTGCACCTCGGCTTCGCTTGAGCCGAGTTACGTGCTGAAGTCTCTGGGCAGAAGCGATGAACTTGCGCACAGCTCGATCCGCTTTACGCTCGGGCGCTTTACGACCGAAGAAGAAATCGATTTTGCCGTGAAGCTTCTCACGGAAAAAGTCGCGAAGCTGCGTGAGCTCTCGCCCCTGTGGGAAATGCACCAGCAGGGCATCGACATGGCCCAGGTGAAGTGGAGCGAACACTGAGTCTTTGACCGTACCCCGGGCTCTGCTTTATAAAGCGCGTCCGGGGAAAATCACGAATTTTCCGGAGTGAAGAAGAAATGCCTTACAGCGAAAAACTGATGGACCACTACGAGCATCCCCGCAACGTGGGAACGCTTGACAAGGATGACGCCAACGTCGGCACTGGTATGGTGGGGGCCCCCGCCTGCGGTGACGTGATGCGCCTGCAGATTAAGGTCAACGACAAGGGCGTGATTGAAGACGCCAAATTTAAGACCTACGGCTGCGGCTCGGCGATTGCCTCGAGTTCTCTGGTGACCGAATGGGTGAAAGGTAAGAGCCTGGACGATGCAGCCAAGATCTCCAACAGCGCGATTGCCGAGGAGCTCGCCCTTCCGCCCGTGAAGATTCACTGCTCGATTCTCGCCGAAGATGCGGTAAAGGCCGCCATTGACGACTACAAGAAGAAGCAGCAGGCAAAGTAAGCCCGCGCAGGACACCGGATTTCAGGAGTAAAGGATTATGGCAGTCACACTAACGGAAGCCGCCGCCAAGCACGTTGCAGCCTATCTTGCCAAGCGCGGCAAGGGCATTGGTTTAAGGCTCGGCGTAAAAACCTCGGGTTGCTCGGGGATGGCCTATAAGCTTGAGTTTGCCGATGCCGTGAACGACGATGATCAGATGTGGGAAAGTCACGGCGTCAAGGTGATTGTTGACGCAAAGAGTCTTCCCTACATTGACGGCACCGAACTTGACTATGTCAAGGAGGGCCTGCAGGAAGGCTTTAAGTACAACAATCCGCAGGAAAAAGAGACCTGCGGGTGCGGTAAGTCCTTTCACGTCTGATTTTTGATCATGCAGATGACGTCTTTTGCACTGCTCGGAGTTCCCGAGCAGTTCAGGCTTGATCCGGCCGCGGTTGAAGCGGGCTGGAAAAAAGCCATTGCCGCGGTGCACCCCGACCGCTTTGCCGACCGCTCAGCCGCCGAGCGCCGCGTGGCTGAGCAGTGGGCGGGCCGCATCAACGAAGCGCGCGATGCTTTGATGACGCCGGTTGCCCGGGCCACGGAATTGCTGAAACTCAGGGGCCGCGACATCAAAAGCGAAACCGACACGCACATGGACGCGGCCTTTCTCATGCAGCAGATGCAGTGGCGGGAAGCCGCTGAAGAAACGCAGGGTGAGGCCCGGGACAAGTTGATCGCCGAAGTGGACGCCGCGCGCACGAAGGAAATCGGCGTATTGGCTGCGGCGCTTGATGACGCCAGGGACAATGACGCGGCGGTTCAGTCCGTGCGGCGCCTCATGTTTATTGAAAAGATGCGCGCGGAACTCGCGGGCAGTGATGTACGTAAGGAATTCTGATCATGGGGCTCATGCAGATTGCCGAACCGGGTTTGTCCGCGGCGCCGCACGAGGAGCGGCTTGCGGTCGGTATTGACCTCGGCACCACTAATTCCCTTGTGGCAAGCGTCGTAAGCGGCGCAGCCGAAGTGATCCGCGACGATGAGGGGCGGGCGCTTCTGCCTTCAATTGTCCGGTATCTCGCCGACGGCACCGTGCACACGGGCTGGCAGGCCGCGGTCGAGCAGGCCGACGATCCCTTAAACACCATCAGTTCAGCCAAGCGCCTGATCGGCCGGGGGCTTAAAGACATCGCCGGGAACATCACGCTTCCCTACCGCTTTGTGCCGGGCGAAGGGATGGTGAAAATTGAAACCGCGGCGGGCGTGAAAACCCCCGTGGAAGTCTCATCTGAAGTTTTAAAGGCCCTGAAAGCGCGCGCTGAAGCGCGCCTCGGCGGGGAGCTTGTGGGGGCCGTGATTACGGTGCCCGCGTACTTTGACGACGCGCAGCGCCAGGCCACCAAGGACGCGGCGCGTCTGGCGGGGCTTAACGTTCTGCGGCTTTTGAATGAACCGACGGCTGCGGCGCTCGCCTACGGGCTTGATAACGCCGCGGAAGGCCTTTATCTCATCTATGACCTCGGGGGCGGCACCTTTGACGTGTCGCTGCTGGAACTCACCAAGGGTGTTTTTGAAGTGCTCGCCACGGGCGGCAACTCCGCCTTGGGGGGCGATGACTTCGATCACCGCGTCGTCTGCTGGGCGCTTGAAGGCGTTGCCGGTCAGGGCGAGGGGATTCTCACGCCCAAAGACAAACGCAGGCTCACGCTCGCGGCGAGAAAAGCGCGCGAAGCGCTCACCGACACCGATGCGGTGGTTTTAAAGCTCGAACTCTCCGACGGCCGCACAATTGAAAAAATGCTCGCCCGCGCGGCTTTTGACGACATGGTCTTTCCGCTTGTGCAAAAGACAACGGACGCCGTGGGAAACGTTTTAAAGGATGCCAAAAAAAGCGCCGCCGATATTAAGGGCGTGGTGCTTGTGGGGGGCGCAACGCGCATGCCCTGCGTGCGCAAGGCCGTTGATGCGTATTTCGGAAAGGCGCCGCTTTGCAACATCGACCCGGACCAGGTGGTGGCCGTGGGCGCAGCGATGCAGGCCAATAAGCTTGCCGGTAACGTTGCCGAAGGCGACGACTGGCTGCTTCTGGACGTCACGCCGTTGTCCCTGGGGCTGGAAACCATGGGCGGGCTCGTTGAAAAAGTCATTCCCAGAAACACCGCGATACCGGTGGCGATGGCGCAGGACTTCACGACCTTTAAGGACGGGCAGACTGCGATGGCCATTCATGTGGTGCAGGGCGAACGCGAAGTGGTGGACGCCTGCCGGTCGCTTGCGCGCTTTGAATTGCGCGGGATCCCGCCGCTGGCAGCCGGTGCTGCCCGCATCCGCGTGACCTTTCAGATTGACGCCGACGGCCTTTTGTCGGTCTCAGCCCGCGAGCAGCACACCGGGGTGGAAAGTTCCATCACCGTGAAACCGAGTTACGGGTTAAGTGACGAGGATATCGTGCGGATGCTTAAAGACGGGTCGAGCTCGGCTGAAAGCGACATGCACGAGAGGGAACTGCGTGAAAACCGCGTGGAAGCCGACCGTCTCATCGAATCCACGGATTCGGCCCTGGCTCAGGACGGAGACCTTTTGGATGACGCCGAGCGCCGCACGATTGATGCAGCTGAAGCGGCACTTAAAAAGACTGCTTCAGGGACGGACGCCGCCGCCATTAAAAAGGCGCTTGATGAGCTCACACGCGTCACGGGCGACTTTGCCGCACGGCGCATGGACCGCTCGATCCGTCAGGCCCTGGCCGGCCAAAGCTTAAGTGACATCAAGATTTAAAAACACAAATTATCAGGGGATTAACCATGCCTTTTGTAACGATTCTTCCGAACGAAAAACTCTGCCCGCAGGGCGCCAAAATTGAAGTCAAAACGGGTGAAAAGCTCGCGCAGAGCCTCAATAAGGCGGGCATCAATCTGCCGCACGCCTGCGAGTACAACTGCGCCTGCGCGACCTGCCACGTGATTGTGAAGGAGGGGTTTGAGAGCCTCGGTGAGCCCTCCGACGACGAGTACGATCAGCTCGACAACGCCTTCGGCGCCACAAGCGAATCGCGCCTTGCCTGCCAGACCGTGATGGGCGACAAAGACATCACCATCGAGATTCCGAAAAATAACCGCAATCTCGTCAACGAATAAGCCGTTTTCGGCCGCTGCCGGTGTTTTTCGTGAGCACCGGCTTTTTTCTTTTTGCCTGGGAGAGAAAATCATGGGACTCAAATGGACCGACAGCCGCGCCATTGCCGAAGAGCTTTACGACAATGAGCCGGACCTAGACCCGACAACGCTCAGAATGACGGAACTGCACGCCAAAATTCTGGCGCTTCCGGATTTTGACGATGACCCGCAGGCTTCCAGTGAAGCGCGCCTTGAGGCTATCCTTCAGATTTGGATTGACGAGCGCGACTGACCGCGGGCAAAACTCCTAGGAGCTTAAGGTCCGCATAATTCTCCTAGTGATTTCCCCAGTAGGGACGCCCTTTTTTGTTATGGCTTTAAGTTTCGCATAAGCTCATAATGCGCCCTGCAGAATAAAAGAGAAATCCCCCGATTCAGGAGAAAAAGAAAATGCTGCGTACTGCTCTGATGACGTTGGCTGTAGTGAGCGCCGGCCTCATGGCTGTGAGCCAGGCTTCGGCCGCTGATAAGTTTCTGGCTGACCGCCATGTCGCAAAGGGGGTGAGCTGCGAGATGTGTCACGGTAAGGGCAATCCCGCCGAGCTTGATCCGCCCGACATCAATACCTGCACGAAGTGCCATCCGACGCAGGCTCTGGTGAATAAGACGAAAAACGTCAAGCCCCACAACCCGCACACCTCTCCGCACTACCAGGATAAGCTCGAGTGCACGAACTGCCACCTGGGCCACGAAAAGAGCGAAAACTTCTGCGCTCAGTGCCACGACTTTAAGTTCAATGTTCCGTAGTCTTTGCTGACTGCCGGATAAAAAAGAAGGGAGCCGCTAAAAAACGGTTCCCTTTTTTGTACCTGCGGATAAGAATCAGGCTGAAAGCGTGAGCACCACCGGTGCGTGATCGCTCGGCTTTTCGGTGGCTCTCGGGGCCGTATCGACCGCAACGTCTTTAATGCGCTGCGTCAGCGGCTCGGCAGCGAGCATCAGATCGATTCTCAGGCCGTGGTTCTTTTCAAAACCGCTTTGGCGGTAATCCCACCAGGAGTAGGTTTCGGGGTCGTGCAGTTCCAGGTTCCACGTGTCGGTGAGGCCGGCGGCAAGCAGTGTTTTTAACGCACTGCGCTCGGGTTCGCTCACCAAAATGTTGTCTTTCCAGCTCTCCGGATTCCAGACATCGGCGTCCGTGGGCGCAATGTTGTAGTCTCCGACAATCATGAGGGGATTGCCGGCAGCAATTTCAGCGCGCGTCCAGTGGGTCAGTGCCGAGAGCCAGTCAAGCTTATAGAGGTACTTGTCGCAACCCACGGCCTGGCCGTTGGGAACATAAACGCCCGCAAGCCGCACAAGGGCACCGTCCTTACCTGTGATTGTCGCGGCGATAAAGCGCTTCTGTTCGTCCGGATAATGCGGAATCCCCGTAACGACATCCTCGACTTTTGCGACGGTTTCGCGTCTGACGGCAAGCGCCACCCCGTTATAGGTCTTCTGCCCGAAGACATACGTATCGTACCCTGCGGCGTCAAATGCGTCGCGCGGAAAGAGGTCGTCTGTTGTTTTGATTTCCTGCATCGCGAGCACGTCGGTTCCGGAGGCTTGAAGCCACGCGCAGACCTGCGGGGCGCGCACTTTGATGCTGTTTACGTTCCAGGTGGCAATTTTCACGGTGTTGTGTTCTGTTGTTTGGTTTTGGGAAGAAGTCCGAGGACGGTGAGCGCCTCAACGGTCTCAAAGGTAAGAAGCCCGCGCCGTGCGCAGTCTTTGAGCTCTTCAGTATCCACGGCGTCAAAGCGTTCCACTTCGCCGTCGGTGTTTTGGGGCGTCACGTCTTCAGCGACCTCTGCGCGGTATGTGTATGTGATTTCCCGCATCCAGCCTTCCCTGACGCGCCGTTCAATCAACGTGACGGCACAGCCGGGGTGAAACTGACAGACCTCGGGCGTAAGTCCCGACTCTTCGGCGGTTTCCCGGATGAGCGCTTCCTGCACGGTTTCGCCCGCGGCAATCAGCCCGCTAGCGAGCGTATCGTAAAGCCCCGGATCAATTGCTTTATGTGCGCTTCTTTTGCCGAGCCAAAATTTTCCTGAAGGGGTGGAGGCAACCGCATAAACGCAGCGGGTTGTGAGCCCGAGAAACCGAAAAAGGCCGCGCTCGGCGTGCGCAATGACCGTTGCGTCGTCTTCGGCTAACACGTCAAGCGCTTCATTTCGCCACTGAAAAAACGCGTGACGCCGCCAGAGCGCTGCCGCGAGGTCAGCCAAAAACGCGTCGGAAGCCGCGGGAAGCGTGAGCGTGAGGGTTTCTCCCTTCAGTGAAAAGGCGGATGCCAGAGGCTTTTCGAGCCTTTCGATAAAGGCGAGGTTTTCGCGCGTGACAAGGCCGGCTCTCTGCCCGTTAACCGACAGCAAAAGAGCCCCGGCGGGCCGGGGCTCTCGCGTCACGCCGTCAAACTGAACCGGCATGAATCGTCCTTTGCGGCTTACGCTTCAAGACGCAGCGTCGGGAAGAGTAGCACGTCGCGGATCGTGGAGGCGTTCGTTAAAAGCATCACGAAGCGGTCAATGCCGATACCGCAGCCCGCGGTCGGCGGCAGCCCGTACTCGAGCGCGCGGATAAAGTCCGCATCGTAGTACATGGCTTCATCGTCGCCGTGGGTCTTGGCGTCAGCCTGCGCCTGGAAGCGCCGCGCCTGATCTTCGGGGTCGTTGAGTTCGGAAAAGCCGTTGGCGGTCTCGCGCCCGTAGATAAAGAGTTCAAACCGTTCGGTAAGTTCCGGATGGGTGTCGGAAGCGCGGGCCAAAGGCGAAATCTCGACCGGGTAGTCGATGATGAACGTGGGCTCAATGAGCTTGGACTCTGCCACGGCTTCAAACAGCCCCATCACGAGCGCACCCATGCCGACCCAGTCGGGCTGGGGCTCTCCGAGGCGCTTAAGTTCTGCTCTGAGGAACGCCTCATCCGTGAGGTTTTCCGGCGTGTACTGCGGCGCGTACTTCATGATTGCCTGTTCGGGCGTGAGCCGCGCAAAGGGTTTCGAAAGATCAATTTCAGTGCCCTGGTAGTTGAGCACCATCGAGCCCGTTGCCTTCTGAGCCACGGTTCTCAGGAGGTTTTCCGTAAATTCCATCTGATCGCGGTACGTCCAGTAGGTGGCGTAAAACTCGATCGTCGTGAATTCCGGGTTGTGGCGCGTGTCGATGCCTTCGTTACGGAAGCACCGGTTGATTTCAAAGACGCGCTCAAAGCCGCCCACCACGAGGCGCTTGAGATAAAGCTCGGGGGCAATCCGCAGGAACAGGTCCATGTCAAGCGCGTTGTGATGCGTCACAAAGGGCTTGGCGTTGGCGCCGCCCGGGATGGGGTTGAGCATCGGCGTTTCCACTTCCATGAAGCGGTGCGCCTGCATGTATTCGCGGATCGAAGCTACAACCTTGGAGCGCGTTTCAAAGCGCGTGCGGCTTTCCGGATTGATGATGAGATCGGCGTAGCGCTGACGGCAGCACTGTTCCGGATCCTGCAGGCCCTTAAATTTATTGGGCAGCGGCCGGATACTCTTTGTGAGCAGCCGGATTTTGGTGACGTGCACCGAGAGCTCTCCGCGGTTGGTGCGGAAAAGGCGCCCTTGGGCGGCGACAATGTCCCCGAGGTCCATCGCCTTAAACTGCGCAAACGCCTCATCGCCCACTTCGCTCGGGGTGATGAAGTACTGCATGTCGCCTGTGAAGTCATGCATGGTCGCAAAGGCGGCTTTACCCATGACGCGCTTCAGCATCATGCGGCCGGAAACGGCGACTTCGGGCTTAAGTTCCTCGAGTTCTTCGCGGCTTTTGTCGCCAAACTTGGCGCGCAGGTCCCCGAAAAGGTCCTTGCGCACGAAATCGTTGGGGTAGGCGACACCGGCTTCACGCAGGCGTGCGAGCTTGGCACGGCGCTCGGCGATGATGTGGTTTTCATCCTCAGCCGCGGCTGCCGGGGCTTGATTCTTGTTGTTCTGTTCGGTCATTTTCTCTTTTTTCCGAAAAATAGTTGTGTCCGTTTGGGCCGTCCGGTTAAATGCCCTGCTTGAGGCTTGCCTCAATAAACTGATCCAGGTCGCCGTCCAGAACCGCACCGGTGTTGCCGGTTTCAACGTTGGTCCGGAGATCCTTAACGCGGGACTGATCGAGAACGTAACTTCTGATCTGGTGCCCCCAGCCGATGTCGCTCTTACTTTCCTCAAGTTTTTCCTGTGCGGCCATGCGTTTTCTGAGTTCGGCTTCGTAAAGCTTGGCCTTTAACTGGCGCATGGCCTGCTCACGGTTGTTGTGCTGGCTGCGGTCATCCTGACAGACGGTGACGATACCGGTCGGAATATGGGTGATGCGCACCGCGGATTCCGTTTTCTGCACGTGCTGGCCGCCCGCACCGGAAGCGCGGAAGACGTCAACGCGAAGGTCCGCCGGATTAATCGTGATTTCAATGGAATCGTCGACCTCGGGGTAGACGTAGACGCTGGCAAAGGACGTGTGGCGGCGGGCGTTGGCGTCAAAGGGGCTTTTTCTCACCAGACGGTGAATGCCGGTTTCAGTTCTGAGCGTGCCGTAGGCCCATTCGCCCTCGATAAAGATCGTGCAGCCTTTGATCCCTGCGACGTCACCCTCGGTTTCTTCGGTGAGTTTGGCGGAAAAGCCGGAGCGTTCGGCATACCTCAGATACATGCGCTCAAGCATCGAGGCCCAGTCCTGGGCTTCGGTGCCGCCTGCGCCCGCCTGAATTTCGAGGTAGCAGTTGGCGCTGTCCATCGGCTGATTGAACATGCGCTTGAATTCGAGCTTTTCAACGTCTTTTTCAAAGCCTTCGACTTCGGCGGCAACCGTTTCGGCGCCGGCCTCATCGTTGTCGGCCAGGCTCATCTCAAAGAGCTCTTTGGCGTCGGCAATGCCCGATGTGAGACGCTTGAAACTGCTGCACAGATCCTCAAGCGTTTTCTTTTCCTTGCTGATTTTCTGCGCGTGTTCCGGATCGTTCCAGAGATCCGGATTTTCCATTTCGCGGTTTACTTCTTCGAGTCGGCGCTCCTTGCGGTCGACGTCAAAGATACCCCCTAAGCTCAGCAAGACGGTGAGCTAAATCTTCACAGAGGTTCGTGATGTGGTTGATGCGTTCGGCTTCCATCATGTCCCTACAAATATGTATTCGTCAAACGGTCCGCACGGGCGGATTCACGCGTGAACCCGGCCTCTTTCAAAAAAGTGCTTTTCGTGCGGAGAAACTGTGAATTATAAGGGAGCAGGGCCGCTTACAAAAGCCCGCGGGGCGCGTTTTTCTTTCGAAAAATGAAAGCTTAAGCGCCTTCAGCGGCTTCAACGACGAGCTGCACGGTGCGCCGCCCCTGAAATTCATTGATTTCAGGGCGGTACGCCAGGCGTACCTTGGCCGGCAACGGTGTGTTTCTGCGGAAAAAAATCGCGTCAAAGCGCATGTCGCCGAGTTCGAGCAGAATCTTTAAGTGCGTTTCCTTCAAAACGCGCTGCGAAAGCACCGTAAAGTCATTGGCAAAAAGGGGCCTTTCAAAGCCCTGCCCCCAGATGCGCGCGCTGATCGCTTCCACCAGAGGAAACGTGATCTCTTCGGGACTTAACGCGCCGTCTACAAGCACCACGCGGTTAAAGACGGAGGCGTCGTACATTTCGGAGACTGCCTGCTCAAAAAGCGCGCTGAAGCGCCGCAGGTTTTCCTTGCGGATCGTAAGGCCCGCGGCCATGGCGTGGCCGCCGAAGCGCACGATGACGTCCGGGGCAATTTTGCTCACCCGATCCAGGGCATCTCTGAGGTGAATTCCCTCGATTGAGCGCCCCGACCCCTTGAGTTCTTCCTCGCCGTCACAGGCAAAGGCAATCACCGGACGGTGGATTTTTTCCTTGACGCGGCTTGCCACAAGTCCCACCACACCCTGATGCCAGCTCTCGTCAAAAAGCGTGACGGTGGCACGGCTGTGCCAGTCAAGCTGCGCGACGTATTCGCTCGCGTCGTTTTGCATGGTGTCTTCCAGACCGCGCCGCTCTTTGTTGAGTTCCTCAAGTTTTTCGGCGCAGAGCTGTGCGTGATCGGGGTTGTCGGTTAAAAGACATTCAATACCGACACCCATTTCCGTGAGGCGCCCTGCGGCGTTGATGCGCGGGGCAACCGCAAAGGCAATGTCGCGCGCCGAAGCCTTCTGCCAGTCGCGGCCCGCGACGGTAAAAAGCGCGGAAATGCCCGGGGCGGCAAGGCCCCGGCGGATGCGTCCGAGCCCCTGCGCCACAAGAATGCGGTTGTTTTTGTCGAGTCTCACGACATCAGCGACCGTCCCCAAGGCAACGAGGTCGCTTAACGCATCAAGCCTCGGCTGCGTTTCTGCGGTAAACACACCCCGGCGTCTCAGCTCCGCACGCAGCGCAAGAAGCACGTAGTACATCACACCACAGCCGGCAAGGGACTTACTCGGGAAGGTACTTGTTTTTACGTTGGGGTTCACGATGCAGGCTGCCTCGGGCAGCACATCCGCGGGCAGATGGTGGTCGGTGACCAAAACGTCGATTCCGAGCGCCTTGGCGTGCGCCACACCCTCAATGCTTGCTATGCCGTTATCAACCGTGATGATGAGATCGGGTTTCGGCGTGCGCTCCGCACACATGTCCACGATTTCGGGCGTAAGCCCGTAGCCGAGCTTAAAGCGGTCAGGGACGATGTAGTCGGCGGCAA
>OMFC01000282.1_pt1 | contig 30395 bp, 17 predicted proteins | sample 1645531 | NCBI WGS metagenome assembly OMFC01 (sample SAMEA103958112, study PRJEB25191) | human gut metagenome | biome: human-associated habitat [ENVO:00009003]; feature: intestine environment [ENVO:2100002]; material: feces | place: Germany | collected 2013/2015 | reverse complement strand
AACTCCGTACAATCGCTATGGACTTCTGGGCAAGCCTTGAGCATACCATCCGCTACAAGAAAAACTTGCCGATAAATACTGAAGTCGAAACTGAACTGAAAGAGTGCGCTGATTCCAGCAGAGAATGGGACACCAAAATGGAAAGATTATTGCATTTGATGCGCTAAAAATGCTAATTTGGAGTTCTTTTATGTTGTGCATCAAACTGCACCCCCTAAAGCCGTGGTTGCACCCCCTAAAATCAAAAATGCACCCCCCTCCAAACCGTAATTGCACCCCCCTTACCGGGTTTCTATCAAAATTAGAGTCATTTGCCATAAAAAGCAGTCTGCACGGACTGCTTTTTTTATATCCGCCGCATTTAAACAATCGGCACAAACCCGATACAGACAATCTTATCCGTGTAGACAATCTTATCGGCATATGATATAATTAATTTAAAAGAGTTAAAACAAAGTGCCTCCGCATGGTATACATAGTTTGAGAAATTCTCAGTTATTCAAAAGAGGGAAAGAAACAGCATAATGACCGAAGTTAAATTTTACGACAATACAAATGACAATTTGTTAAAATTTGCAGTTATTATTTCAAAAGCAAACGGGAAATTTGTGCTTTGCAAGCACAAGGAGAGAAACACTTATGAAATACCCGGAGGGCACAGAGAAAAAGGCGAAACCGTTTTAGAAGCCGCAAAGCGCGAGCTGAAAGAAGAAACAGGCGCGATTGATTTCACAATTAAGCCGGTTTGCGTTTATTCCGTTAAAGGAAAAACAAGAGTAAATGAAAATATAGACAATGAAACATTCGGAATGCTATATGTTGCCGACATTTTTTCTTTTGAAGAAATCCACAGCGAGATTGAGAAAATCATCATCACCGATAAATTGGAATACGATTGGACATATCCGTTAATTCAGCCGAAATTGATGAAAGAAGCGCAACGAAGAGGGCTTTTATAAATAAAAAAGAGGGAGTTTCAGCGATAAATTCAAGCCGCAAACAATCGCCGAAGCACGCAAAAGCTTAAACCGCATTTTCCTTTGCGGATTGTGCCCCAAACTTGCACAATTTTACTTTTCTTTATTTTCTCTTAACGGAATAACAAAATATTTTTTATATAATATTGCCAACACTTGAATTACGGGGACTGCAATATGAAAAAGAAAAGCAAAATAATTATCAGAATAATACTTGCTGCGGCAGCGGCTATATTCACCGTTCTTTACATAGGCCCCGTTATCACAACAGGGCAAATAAACATCGGCATATTAACAGGCTTTGCGCTTGCGTGCGCGGCACTTATTTATGCCGCCTTCTTTGATAAAATAAACGCGGTGCTTTACAAAATCACGGCAAACAAAGCCGGCAAAATCATTACAGGCGCAATTTCCGCGGTGCTTGCAATTTGCATAATCGCATCCGGCGCAGCGCTTGGATGTGTTTTCAGCCGCAGCAGTGCAAGCAGCACCCAAGCAAACACGGTTATAGTGCTTGGCTGCAAGGTAAACGGAGAAAGCCCGGGGCCTTTTTTACGCAGCAGAATAAATGCGGCTTATGATTATCTAAGCAAAAATCCGGATGCGATTGCGGTTTTAAGCGGAGGCCAAGGAAACGGTGAAAATATTTCCGAGGCCGAATGTATGTTTCGAAGCTTAACGGAAAAAGGCATTGAACCAAGCCGACTTTTTATTGAAGATAAATCCACAAACACTCAGCAAAATTTCAATTACTCGCTGAAGATTTTGCAAGAAAACGGAATAACGGATAAAAACATAACCGTTATAACAAACGATTTTCACGAATACAGAGCCTGCAAATTTGCCGAGAAATGCGGTTTAATCCCCCACTCTTACCCAAGCAAAACGCCGTGGAACGGATATATGCCATTTGCTTCAAGAGAAGTTTACGGCATACTTTATCAGGTTTTTCTCTAAACAAAATCGCCGAAGGAGGGCTTAAACTTCCTTCGGCGGTTTTTATTTGCACATAATTCAGCTAGGCAGCATTGCGAGCGTGCCGTAAAACAGCGACTTATTGCCAAATCGCAAAAACAGCGCTATAATCTAATCATAAAATTCTGCAACAAGTTTGATTTGCATCAAAAAAAGGGGTGCTGTTCATGTGGGTTATTTATGCATTCGGCTCGGCTTTTTTTGCCGGAATAACCGCAATTCTTGCGAAATGCGGAATTAAAAAAACGGATTCGGACGCTGCAACCGCCGTGCGAACAATCATTGTGCTTGCCTTTTCATGGCTGATGGTGCTTATAGTTGGCTCGGCGCACACAATCGGCGATATTTCCGCAAAAACATGGATATTCTTGGTGCTTTCCGGAATTGCCACGGGCGCATCTTGGCTTTGTTATTTTAAGGCATTGCAAACAGGCGATATAAACAAAGTGGTGCCGATTGACAAATCAAGCACGGTGCTTACCATTTTGCTTGCCTTTATATTTTTGGGAGAAAAAATAACTGCCGCAAAGGGCATTGCCGTTGTTTTGATTGCTGCCGGCACCTTTATGATGATTGAAAAAAAAGAAAATGATTCAGATAAAAAAGGCAGCAAAAGCGGCCTGATTTATGCGGCACTTTCTGCAATTTTTGCCGCGATGACTTCTATTCTGGGTAAAATAGGCATAGACGGCGTTGAATCCAATTTGGGCACGGCTATTCGCACGGGCGTTGTGCTGATCATGGCATGGCTTATCGTTTTTATAAAAGGCAAAGGAAGCACCCTGCGCAGAATTCCAAAAAACGAGCTTGGCTTCATTTGCCTTTCCGGGATTGCAACAGGAGGCTCTTGGCTTTGCTATTACAAAGCACTTCAAGGCGGGCTTGCCACGGTGGTTGTGCCGATTGATAAGCTGAGCATCCTTGTTTCAATTGCATTTTCCGCAATTGTCTTTAAAGAAAAATTAACAAAAAAAGCCGCACTCGGCTTGGCTTTTATAGTTTGCGGCACACTTTTAATGCTTGTTAAAAGCTGAGGCTTATCGCCGAAATCCGTTTTGCACACATAAAATCAAACAACGCAACAATAAAGGGCAGTTCTTGCGAACTGCCCTTTAAGTTTATTCTGCAAATTATTTGGCTGCGGAAACAGGGCTGCAGAAATCGCTGTAAATATAGCCGCCCTGATAATTTTTCCAGCAACGAACGCGAACATAATATTTATCCGCGGAATCACTTGTTTTGATTGTGTAATTTGTGGAGAAAGTGCCGTTTATCCAAGCGCCCTGCGTTTGGCTTTTATCCGTAAAGGTTGGATCGGTGCTCCACTGAATATAATAGCCGTGGCACGCAACATAATCCCAGCTTGCATTTATTGTGTTTGAGCCGGAAACGGAAACGCTTAAATTTTTTGCTGGCTCGCAGGCAGCACAAACATTTTCTGCAATACCCCAAGCAAGTAAGGTGCCGTTTGCATCATAAGCAAGAACAAGGAAATCATATTCCCATGCGGGATTTAAATCATGGAATGCAATATCACTTGTTGCCGTTGTGCCCTTTAAATCCTTTTTATCATCCGTTATATCAAAAACCAGATATTGATCGACGCCGTAAACTTCGCGCCAATCAAGCCACAGGGATTTACCGCCGTTGCCTCTGCCTGTTACTTTAAATGAAGATGAAAAATCAAATGCGGCCTTAACCGGTTCAGTAAAATCACTGTAAATATATCCGCCCTGATAATTTTTCCAACAACGAACACGAACATAATAATCAGATGTATTAAAACCGACAAATTGCTCAAAATCCGTTGAAAAAGTGCCGTTTATCCATTGACCTTGAACATCCGATTTGAAATTCGGATCGGTGCTCCATTGAATATAATAGCCGTGGCACGCAACATAATCCCAGCTTGCGCTTATAGTGCCGTCAAATGCATCACCTGCAATAACAACAAGATTCTTGGGCGGCTCGCATGCTGCGCAAACCCGATATGTTGCATTGCTTGTTTTGCCGTTTTTATCATATGCAACAACCTTTATATCATATTCCCATGCCGGGTTAAAATCGTGGAATGCTATATCACTTGTTTTAACATCGCCTTTTAAGGTGTTTGCGCCGTTTGTAACATCATAAACCTTGTAACCGACAGCGCCCGCAACATCATTCCAATCAAGCCACAGGGATTTACCGCCATTGCCTCTGCCCGTTACCGCAAAACCGTTGGGAGCATCCATATAGCCCAGGATTGACGAATCCGTAAAATCACTGTAAATATAACCGCCCTGATAATTTTTCCAGCAACGAACACGAACATAATATTGCTTTGCAGGCTTGCTTGTGTTGATGGTGTAGCTTGTGGAGAAAGTGCCGTTTATCCAAGCACCGTTTTTATCAGTTTGGAAAGTTGGGTCTGTTGACCACTGCAAATAATAGCCGTGGCACGCAACATAATTCCAGCTTGCCGAAAGCGAATAGGTGCCGTTTGCCGAAATTGTGAAGTTTGTGGGAGGCTCGCAAGCCGCACAAACACGGTAAGTGGCATCTGCCGTATCACCGGTGCTGCTGATTGCAACAACCTTTATATCATATTCCCAAGCAGGGTTAAAATCATGAAAAGCTATATCGCTTGTTTTAACCTCGCCCTTAAAAGTGTTTGCGCCGTTTGTAACATCATAAACCTTATAGCTTACGGCATTTTTGCAATCCGACCAATCAAGCCACAGAGATCTGCCGCCGTTGCCTCTGCCGGTTACTTCAAAATTTGCCGGAGTTGACGGCTTAACGGCTTCATTTGCAAACTCAACCGAAACGCTGTATGTTTGCGTTGCGTTTGACGGAATATCAGAGCCGTAATATGCGCCGCATTTAAGGAGATAAGTTGTGCCGGCGAAAAGCTTAACTGTTGTTTTGCATTCATTGCCCACATATTCTGTTTTTTGATTTTGAACCTCTTCCTGAGTGGTGGATTCAAGCAAAAACCAATGCGGCTGATATTTGATATCATCAGAATGTGATTCAAAAACATAATTTGCCGTTTGAGTGGGCTTAAAAGTTAATGTGGCAAATTTACTTGAACTTGAAACGGAAACATAAGCTGGAGAGCCGACATCAAGCACCGTTTTGCCTGCATCTGCATTTTTAATATCATAATCTGCATGAATATATTTGCTTTTTCCGTTTTTGCCGATTGCAACAGCCGTGAGCGAAGTGCTTTTGCTTAAAGTAATCGGCCCTGCCAGTGCATTACCGTTAGTTAAAGTAGGCACTGTGTTATCAGTTGTGTACATAACAGTTGTGCCGCTCGGAGCGGTTGCCGAAACAGTGATTGCGGAAGAATAACTGCCGCTTGACTTACTCAGAACGGGAGACTGAAGAAGCGCATCCTCATATAATGCAGAGAAATTCAAAATGCCTGCGCCGCACCAATTTGTGCCTGTGTTATCATTTATCGGGAAAGCAGCGGATTTTATTTTTGATTCAAGCTGACTTGCTTTAAGGCTGCCGTCCATTGAAAGCGAGGTTGCCGCAGCCGCACTTACAAACGGAGTTGCAAGTGAGGTGCCGCTTACATCTCTTGTGTAGCCGCCGCCCATAATCGTTGTATAAATATGAGTGCCGGGTGCTGCAATATCAACAACGGAACCATAGTTTGAATAAGAGGCCTTGTTATTATCCGAATCGGAAGCCGCAACGGTTATTACCTGCGGAATTGATGCAGGAAAATAACTTGAGGCATCTTCATTTTTGTTTCCTGCTGCCGAAACAATTGTGCAGCCTTTTTTATCAAGCTCAGAAACAACATTTTCAAAATAATTTCTTGTGCTTGTTGAATCGCCCGTAACATTAACCACCAAAGACATATTAAGGATTTTCGGCGCATTTTGCTCCGAAGCAATTGTTTTTAATGCGGAAACAATATAACTCATTGTGCTGTTGCCGTTTGAATCCGCAATTTTATATGATTTGATTTTAACATTATTCGGTGAGTTTTGAACAATAACTCCTGCAACCTGGGTGCCGTGCCCGTACTGATCTGCTTCGGTGTCGGAATTTGTGAAATCTATACTGCCGACAACTCTGTTTTTAAGATCGGGATGAGTATCATCCACACCGGAATCAATAACGGCAACCGTTACATCATTAAGCTTTTTGCCAGAGCTTTTTATTGAATTTATGGTTTCCTGCGATTCAACTCTTTCATTGCCCCAAGTTTCAGATTTATATTCCGTTGCATTTACATCTGCGGTTTTTGCAATCAAGTCGTAATCGGCATCATACCCATCTGCCAAAAGAGACTTTAACGCACTTGCGGCGGAAGCATCATCTGCAAATTGAAGCACAGTAACTCCCACGGAGCTGACTTTTTCAATCTCGCCGTAACTTTTTGAAAGCTTATCGGCATAAACCAAAATTCTGTCCTCAACCGCAAGCTGAGTACTGTTTTGATTAAGGGCATAATCCTCATCGCCGTCGTATTCACTTACAATGCGATTAACGCTTTTTGAAAACGCAGCAACGCTTTTTCGATTTGCGTCTGCCGCAAACACGCTTTGGCACGGCGATAAAACACCGCAAGCCATAACGGCAGCCAACAATAAACCGATTGCCTTTTTCATATACTTCTTTCCTTTCGTGAAATCGCCTTTTGCAAAACATGCATCAGAAAACGACTCCATAATTTGATTTTATTATACAATATTCACTTGCTCTTTGGCAACACATCAAAATTTAGCAAATCACAGCTTTTTGCACACAAAAACATTCCAACCCTTTTCGGAGCGTGTTTCTATAATATCAAAGCCGTTTTCCTCAAGCGAATGCTCAACCTCGGCCTTGCGGCTGTCTATAATTCCGCCGGTGATATAAACGCCGTGCTTATCGAGGAATTTGCCGGCATCCTTATTCAGCTTCATAACAACATCGGCAACGATATTTGCGATTATTATTTTATATGTGCCGCTTGCACACTCCGAAAGGTCACCTTTTTCGGCGGTGAAAACAGGCGGCTCAAAGCCGTTTTTCTTTGCGTTTTCAATCGCCGTTTTAACAGCCAATTCATCAATATCCGTGCCGAAAGCGCTTTTTGCGCCCAAAAGCAGGGCGGCAATCGAAAGTATGCCGCTGCCGCAGCCGATATCAAGCACGGTGGATTCGTCGTTCACATATTCCTCCAGCATTTCAAGGCACAATCTTGTGGTTGGATGGCTGCCCGTGCCGAATGCAAGACCCGGCTCGATATTCAGAATTATGCGCCCGTTTGCATCATAATCTTTTTCCCATTCGGGCCTGATAAGCAGCTTTTCGCCTATCGGCATTGCATGGAAATACTGTTTCCAATTATTCACCCAATCCTGCGCCTTGCAATCCGCAAGCGAAATTTCACAGGGAATGTTTTCCGCATCAAGCCTTTCTTTAACAAATGAAACTGCCTCAGCGGGGTTTTCGTGCGGATTTATATAAATGTGGATAATTGACTTTGTGCGGTCTTTTTTCAGCAAATCCTCATCAATCAAATCAATATGGGCAATCTGCAAGGTTTCCTCCACCAAATCGGAATAATCCTCTATATAAATTCCGTAAGGCACGGCCATATTTGCTATATTGCCCGCCGTTTCGGTGTTTTTTGAATCAACGGTGATTGCCACTTCCGTCCAGCTTTGCTGCTGAAAATCCTCTGCCATAATTATTCTCCTTTTTAAACTGCTGTGCCTTAATCATCCAAATTAACAATATGCTCCGTGCCGGAAAGGCCGTGATTATAAAGCTTTCTGTTATCGAGCGACCATTGCCTGTCCGTAAACTTGCCCGGCTCAACCTTTGCCGTTGCGCTGTGGAACTCAAAAATTTCCGCATCAAGAGTATCGAGTGCGGAAAGAATTTCCGCCTCCAAAAACATGGGCCTTATCGGCGAACCGTATTCGGGCACACCGTGATGGCTTAAAATCATATGCTCAAGCAGAGCAACCTTTTCGCTTTCTATGCCAAGCTCCTTGGCGGCATCTGCAACATAATAAGCGCCCTCAACCAAATGGCCGATAAGCTCACCCTCTGTTGAATAACCCTTAACAAGTCCGCTTTTTGCAAAAGTGAATTCCCAAGTTTTTGCAACATCATGCAAAATCGCACCGGAAAGCAATAATTCCCTGTTTATATTTGGATAAATTCTGCAAATTTCCTCTGCCATGCGAACTATTGACATGGTGTGCAGCATAAGCCCGCCGAGCATTGCATGGTGAAGCCTGAAAGCCGCGGGGCAGGTTATAAGCAATTCTTTTTTATCGTTCATAATTTTTGAAACGATTGCTTTAAGCTCTGCGTCTTTAAAGGCATTTACTCTTTTCATAAGCATATTAAACATATCAAGCCCGCCGACATCGGATGAAGGAACAAGCTCTGCAAGATTATATTCATCGCCCGAAGATGCAGGCCTGATTTGAGCGATTCTGAACTGATCTCTGCCGTTATATTGCTCTACATTGCCGCGAACCTTAACAACCATTTCCTCTTCAAAAATGCCGCTTGCATTATAATCCCACAGCTTTGCAGGCAATTCGCCGCTTTTATCGCCTATAATCAAATCCAAATAAGCTGCGCCGTTTTTGGTTTTCTTTTCTTCACATTTTTTTATGAGCACAAAGCCCTCTGCCATACCGTTCGGAAGCGGATTGAAATTCATATTTCTACCTCGTTTCTACAAAAATATATTTTAATACGAATACAATTATATAACAAAATGATTATTTATCAATTGCCTGTAAAGATTATTTATATGCCGCTTACCCGTTCTTGACAAAAAAGCATTTCATTGTTAAACTATAATTTAATAATTATAAAATTTAAACAATCCGATTTACACGATTTTAACAACGGAGGCATTTAAGTGAACTTCGACAATTTATGCATGAATTGCTTTGAAAAGCTTACGCAAGGCAGCGTTTGCGCAAACTGCGGATTTGATAACGATTCAGTTTCGGATATGCTGTTTTTGCCGCGCAAAACCCTGCTTGCGGGCAGATATCTTGTGGGCAATTTTCTTTCGCAGGAAAGCGACGCCGTAACATACATCGGGCTTGACACCGAAACAAACACAGTTGTAACGATCAGGGAATTTATGCCGGCCGGCATTGCAAACAGGCTTGAGGGAAACCTTAATGCCCATGTGCGTGAAAAATATAAAAAAACATTTGACGGCTGTAAAAAATCCTTCATTAAGCTTTGGAGCACGCTCAAAGGGATGAATTCCCTTTCGGCAGTCATTCCCGTTTTGGATGTGTTTGAGGAAAATGAAACCGCATATGCGATTTCCGAAAGAATGATAACCGTTTCTCTGCGCGATTTTCTCATCAGAAACAGCGACAACATAATTCCTTGGGACAAAGCTCGCCTTATGTTTATGCCCGTGCTTACGACGCTTGAAAAGCTGCACGAAAACGGCATTATTCACGGCTGCATAAACCCCGACAACCTTGTGCTGTGCAAGGACGGAAAAGTGCGCCTTGCAGGCTTTTGCATAAGCGAATGCAACACGGCAGGCAGCGAGCTTGAGTTTAACGAAAACGAAGGCTACACCGCGCTGGAGCAATATAACAACAATCACAAGATTTGCCCCGCAACAGACATTTATGCCTTTTCGGCTTGCATTTACAGAGCATTGGTTGGCACAAACCCGCCGAGTGCGCTTTCAAGGGAAACGAACGATAAGCTGATGATTCCGAATGTGATTGCGGAAAAAATACCCGCATATGTTATCAAGGCGCTCGGCGCAGGGCTTCAAATTTATCCTGAAAGGCGAATTCAAAGCGTTTATGATTACAGAGAGCTTTTAAACGCTGCACCGTCCGTTGTGGCCAAAGCCGCGGAAATTCAATCCACCGAGCAACGCGGCACGGCGTCTGCCGAGGAAAGACGCGAAAATCACGCAGCAAAAAGCGAAAAGCCTCAAAAAAAGAGCAACAAAGGAAAATTGATTGCAATTATATTGGCTGTTGTTGCCGTTTTGGCGGCAGCGATTTATGTGTTTGGTTTTTCCGGACTCATAAACGGCAAGGAAACAACAGCGCCGCAAACGACGGCAGCACCCGTTACGGTGCCCGATTTTTCAACACAGGGCTACACCGAATCAGACATTAAAAACGGAGCGGCATGGAACCAGCAATTTAAAATAACCTTTAATTATGAATACAATGCCGATTATGAGGCGGGCACGGTTTATGCACAAAGTGTTAAAGCCGGCGAAACCGTTCCGCAAGGTTCGGCAATCGTGCTTACCGTAAGCAAGGGCACCGAGATGGCAACCGTGCCCGATGTTGGCACTTTAACGGCAGACGAAGCCACAAAGCAGCTTGAGAATTTGGGCTTTAAGGTTAAAACCGTTTCCGTTTACAACAACGGAAACTATACACCGAACACCGTAAAAAAATCGGGCGGCACAGCCCCGGCGGCAGGCGAAAGCGTTGCAAAGGGCGAAACGGTTATTATTCAGGTTTACGGCGAGGTTGAAACCACCACCGAGCCCTCAACGCAGGCAACAACCGCACAGTAGCCGAGCGTTTTTCCGTATCAAATAAAAGCAAAGCTCCCAATCGCTTTGTTTAAAACGGTTGGGAGTCGGAGCACACTCTTTTTTGCGGAGTGTGCTTTTTTTATGCCCTGTTATTTGATAACCGCTTGCGGAAGAAACGCCGCCGCAACGCACACAACAACGCTGCAAACGGCATAAAGAATTGCAATTGCCGTGCTGCCGGATTTAAGCAGCTGCGCCGTTTCAAGAGAAAATGTTGAAAATGTTGTAAAGCCGCCGCAAATGCCTACTTTAAGCAACAAAATCAGGCGGGGATCCAAATTATCGTTTTTTGCGGCAATCGCGGCGATAATTCCGATTGCAAGCGCGCCGAATGCGTTTATAAGAAATGTGTTTACCGGAAATCCCGCGGGATTTTTTATGGAAACAAGCCCTATCAAATATCTCAGCACCGCGCCGATAAACCCGCCGATGCCCACAAATAAGCAATTAAGCATAACAAACCTCCAGATTATATCGGATATAAACTAACCGATATAATATAAATATTCCGAAATTTATAAAAGCAATATAAATAAGTATATCAAAACGCCGCCTATCGGGCAAGTGTGCATAACTTTCGTCAAAAAAATAATAACAAACGGCCTTTTGAGCATAAAAACTCCCCACAGAAATGCCTGCGGGGAGTGATTTTTTATGAAAATGATTTTGCCAAAATGCTGTGGTCGCGAACATTTATATATCCGTTTGAGTCTGCATCAAGCGAAGAATCATAATTTGAATCGCCGGTTTTACTGTTGAATGCGGCTTTCAAATCAGCCGTGTGCACATCGCCGCAAACAGAGCATTTTTCGGTGAGCACATAATTTGAATAAGACTGCACTTCATAGCTGTGGCTTGCCGCCCAAACGGCATAAATTTCCGTGTCGGCGGTTATATTTTCCGCAGCGGCACTCCAATGCGGGCAAACCAAACCGGAGGGAGCCTGCGGAAACTGCACAGCGGAAACACTGCCGCCGGATTTAACATAAGAATAATCCAGCACATTACCGCCTTGCGATTCATTGAAGCTTACCTTATAAAAATCTTTTGAAAGATTGATATGAACGGTTAAATTCTGAGCACCCGTGCATGAAACATCATAATCGTAATCAATACCCGCAGCAATAAGCGAATAATCGGTAAATTCAAACGCCGAAGTTTCACCGTTATAGCCGGTATAGCCCTCTTCATCATTTTCATTAGGAAGGCTTGAAGCTACAACCTTATCGGCAGAAAGAGAAACGGGCACCAAAAGCGTTTTGCCCGAAAATGCCACCGCGGCATCTATTGTTTGATTGCCGATATTATAAGAAGTTACTTTGTTTTCAAGCAAAGGATTTGCAGAAAGATCCAGCGCCGCAATATTGTTATGAGAGCAGTTTAAATCCGAAAGCTGAGCATTTGCCGAAAGATCAAGCGAGGAAAGCGAGCTGTTGGCGCAGTTGAGCTGAGCCAAATTTGTGCACTTGCTAACATCAAGCGATGAAAGCGCACAGCCGTCGCAAAGAAGCTTTGTTACAGAGGGAGATAATGCTAAGCTTGAAAGATTTTCATTATCCGAGCACACCAGATCGGTGAGCGCAGTGTTTTTTGAAACATCAAGCGAGGTTAAATTATTGCCCTGCACATAAAGCTTTTGCAAATTGGAAAGAGCGGAAAAATCTGCCTTTTCGATTTCCAAACCGCCGGCATAAATCTGAGAAAGCGATGTGAAATATTCTATGCCCGTTAAATCATGAATTTGATCGGCATATAAAAACAATTGCATATCTTTAACCTTAGCAATTTCAAAATCGCTTAAAGTGCCGCTTGAATCAAGGTCAAAATTTTCAAGCACAACATCCCTGAAGCTTTTATCCGGGAAATGAGCGGCGTCAATCGCCACCACATCCTGCGCGCTTGCGCTTATCAGCCCCGTAAGGCTGACAAGCGCAAGAATGATTGCCGATAAAACGGAGATGAATTTTTTAGTTGTTTTTGCCATTTTAACTCCTCTCCGTTATCTGCCGACTGTGAAAGATACCGGAATAGTATTTGTGATTTCGGAGCCGTCGCTCAAGGTTACCGTGCAGGTAACGGTGGCTGAGCCGCCGAATACCGCCGTGCACTTAACAAGGCCGCTTTGATCAACGGTGATCTTGCTGTTGTTGTCACAGCTCCATTTAATTGATGTGTATGCCTCTGCCGCTTCGGGATAAGTGTTTATCGAAAGCTGAACCGTTTTATTTGCAACAACGGCTGCTTTATATGCAACACTTTCCGTTTCCGCTCCGTTATAAACAAACTTGAAGGATTCAATAAGCTGAACCTTATCGGTTATCTTAATATTCTTTGTTACGGTTGATTCGCGTCCATAATCATCCACAACCGTGTAAGTGAGGTCAACCGAGCCGAAAGCGGCGTCGTTATCCTTGGTGATTGTGGCGGTGTTGCCGGAAACCGAAACACTTACCGAATTTGCATTCGCATAAGTGAGCGTGGAGGATTTAATCATTGCGCCCTCTGCGCACGACGCACTTACAACAACTTGATTTGCCTCATTTTTAACATAAGTTGCGCCGTTTGCAACCTCTTCGCCGTTTACGGCAAAAGCAAGATTGCCGGCAGCGATAAACGGATGATCCGCAAGCTCGTTATACGCTGTTTGAAGAGCGGCAAAAGCGGAATCGATAGCGTCTTGAGTTGAAAGGTAATCATTGTTTACCTTAACCGCATTTTCATAAGCCGCCTTAAACGCCATGCCGTAATCATACGCATAATCCATATAGTTTACGGAAGCATATTCCTTAACGGCGGCATCAAGAGCCGTGTTATCGTTTGTGGTAATTGCCCTTACGGAAGCGGAAACGCCGCCGTCCACCGCATAAGCGGTAATTGTGCATTCGCCGGCCTTGATAAAGGTTACAACGCCTTCCTCATTAACCGTGGCGATATTTTCATCCGATGATTTATAAATGCAGGTTCTTACCGTAGGAACGGTGAGAGCCCCGGTGCCGGAAACAGTTGGGCTGAGAGTAACCGTTGTGCTCGGTGCGCCGTGAATAATTTCCTCCGAGAAGCTTACGCTGTTTACAATATTGCGAACAAACGAAACATAGATTGAGCTTTCTGCCGTGTTGCCCGCTTCATCCGTGGCGGTGGCAGTGATAAGCGCATAACCGCCGGTAAAGGAATTATTTGTTACCGTGCCGTTTTCATCAACGGAAATACTGCTGTTTGAAGATTTCCATTCAACGGTTGCGCCGGTGCTTTCAGCCGGATCAAGCGTTGCGGCAAGTTCAACGGATGCACCGTTAATGGAACTTTCGCTGTATCTTACAAATCCGGGATTAAGCTCCGTGCCGTTTGATCCCTCAGCAAGAGAAAGACTTATATTTTTAACCGGAACGAAAATAACAAGATTGTTATAAGCATCATTGAGCTTTTCAATCATCTTTTCAACATCCGCCTGGCTTGCCTTAGCCTCGCTTATAACGGAGTTTGCAAGATCTATATTCGTTTTAAGAACGGCAAGTGAAGCGTTTGTGTAGGTGTGAGTATCTTTTGTTTCAAGATAGAAATCGTTATACTGCTGATACAAAGCCGCAAGCTTTGTGTAATCCGTTGTGAGGGTTACGGTGCAAGAGGCTTTATATGCGCCATCGTATGTTTCGGCGGTAATAACAACGGTGCCGTTATTATGAGGAGTTACGGTGCCGTTTTCATCAACGGTGGCGATACTGTCGTCGCTTGAATACCAAATAATATCCTTAACTTTAGCGTCGCTCGGGCTTACGGTTGCCGTAAGCGTAAATTCGCCTGCATTTGCAAACTGCTCAACGCTTTGCTTATCAAGCGAAACGCCTGTTACCGCGGCCGTTGCAATAACAACCCTAACCTGCCTTACAACGGTTCTGCCATAGGTGTCAACAGCCGTGCAAAGCAATGTTGCCTGCGCAGTTGCACCCGCGATATTGCCGGCAACCGTTACCGTTTTATCGCCGAGTTCAATATCGGTGCCGCTTGATTTGCTGACAACAGTCCAGCTGAGAGAAGTGTAGTTTTCTGCCGCAGCATCGGGAATCGAAGCGGTAAGAATCGTTCTGTTATAAAGTGCTTTCTTGCCCTGATAGGAGTGAGCCGCAGCATCGGATGCCAAAGTGCCACTTCCTTTTGAATCGTAACTGAAAGCACCGCGTGTTTGATCGTCGTAAGAAACATTGACGGTTTCCGCTTTAACAAATTCATTGCCCGCAAGAGCCGCGCCTGCCGCATTAAGCTTTGCCGCTGCCGCGTTGATTTCATCCTGCGTGAGCGTGTTATCCGTGAGGGCTGCCTGAGCCTCCTCAAGCGCAGCCTTAAATGCCATACCTACCGAATATTTATAATCCATGTAGTTGACATCTTTATATTTTGCAACAGCTTCGTTAAGCGCGGTTCTGTCGCCGTCCGTTGAAACGGCACATTCCGCAGTGAAACCGCCGTCCAGGGTGATAACGCGAATTTTTGTTGCGCCTGCGCCGGTAAAGGTTACAAGGCCGTTATTGTCAACCGTTGCAACTTCCTCGTTATCGGATTCCCATTTAACAGCTTTAATACTTGCCGAACCGAGCGCACCGAGCTTTGTGCCGGTGGGTTCGATTGTGGGAACAAGCTGAAGGGTTGAGCCCACGCTGCCCGTTGCGCTTTCCTGATTAAGGGTTACACCCGTTACGGTATAATATGCAAAGGAAGCCCACACATCATCGATGTATTGATTTCCGAAATGGTCTGTTACGGTGCATGTGATTTTGCCGTAAACGCCTTTATCTTTAAGAAGATTTGTTTTATTTACGGGCTTTACAACGCCGTCCTGCGAAACGGAGATTTCATTGCTGTTTTCCGAAGTCCATTCAACGCTTTTATAATCGGCGTTGTTGGGATAAAGCCTTACTTTAAGATCAAGCTCTGCTTTGCTGTAATCCGTTTCACCCTTAAGAAGCTGCAAATTATATTGATAATAATCGGAAGTGGGTTCGCCGTCTTTATAAAGCTCAATCTTTTGAACGAAGGTATATTTCTTAAGCCCTTTATATGCCGCCTCAAGCTCGGCATACATCTGCTCTACCTCATCCTGAGTGGAAGCATTTGCCGCTATCATATCCTCTGCTTCTTTAATTTTGGAGGTGTAGGCCTTATAAGTGTCGGGATAATAATTTTCTTTTTCAAGAGCAAAGCTGTTATAAGTGTTTACAAGCTCTTGAAGCTTATCATAGTTGGTAACAACATTTACCTTGCACTCGGCAGCAAAACCGCCATCTGCCGTAACGGCAGTGATAACGCAATCGCCGCCGTAATTAAATGTGAGATTCCCGTTTTGGTCTACACTTGCAACCTTATCGTTGCTTGAATGCCAAACAACATCCTTGATATCAGCCGTTGAGCCGATCAAATTTTTCGGCAACACTGTGGCTTTGATTTGCTGAGGCTCGCCGACCTTGGCACCGGTGATGCTTTCGGCAGAAAGCTCAATGCCCGTTGCCTGAGTTTTTGCGAATGCAACATTAACACTCTTTGAAACCTCGTTGCCGAAGTAATCCGTTACGGTAACGGTGATTGTGGCGTGGCAAGCCGAATTTGAAACGGGCTTGCAAAGGCCGGTTTTCTCATCAACCGAAACCGCATTCGGATTGCTTGAGCTCCATTCAATTTTGCTGTACATGGCGCTCTTTGGCTTTAATTCATACTTAAGCTGGCATTTTGCTTTTTTATAATTTGCCGCTGTGCCAACCTTAACGCTTATATAATCGCCGACTTCCTCTGCCGAGCTGTTTAAAATTTTAACGCCGCCGAGGCCGACATAACCGCCGAGGCGATAGAAGATATAAAGAAGCTCATCGGAATAAGTGTCAACCATATTTTGAGCGGCAAGCGGAGCTTCATTAGAAAGATAATAGCAATAATTGAGCTTTCTCATATACTCTTTGTATGTTGCAGCATTATCTTTGTTCTTTTTGATTACCGTGTGTTCGCAAAGATCAAGGATTTCATTAAGCCTTGCTTTATCGGGATAGGAGGTAACGGTGGTGCTGTCCACAATTGCACCGTCTGCCGAAACGCAATAGAGCGTTACAACGCCCACATCATTTGCGCTTATGATTGCATTGCCGTTTTCATCAACCGATTCGATTGAAACAATATCAGGATCGCTTGAATACCAATTTGTGTGATAGCATGTGTATGCAGGGCCGGTAAAGCCGGCTGTGTAGCTTGGCTTCAGGGTGTGCGTGACTTCCATTGTGGTGCCGTTTGTGATTGAAATATCTTTAGTATCAATCGTGTTTGATTCGGCATAATTTCTTGTTACCGCAATAGTGAGCACATCGCTTTTGACCGTGCCGTCATCGGAAACGCAATAAACATTAACGGCGGTTGCCTTTTCAACGGCTGCTTTCATTTTAATTTCTGCCGTGCCGTCTTTGTTATCTTTTAAACTGTAATCCTCTTTATTATCTATAACCCAATGAACGGTTTTATTTGTTGCATTATCGGGAAAGATTGTTGCCTGAACAACACAACCGTTGCCGGCAAGCCCGTCTGCAACAGTCTTTTTAACGGTGAGATAATGATATGTTGTGCCGTTTATTTCAACATCCTTGGTTGTGAGCGTGCCTCCGCTTGTTGTGGCTGTGGCGGCGATTGTGATGCCGCTTACCGGCTGGCCGTTATCAATCGTTGTTTCGCCCTTTACGGAGGAAATTTCATAATAATTTGAGCCTACCAAAGAATAGCCGGTTTTAGCCATGCAGGCAATGCGGCTTGTGCCGCCCGCAACGGCGGTGTAAAGGCCGTTCTTATCGATTTTTCCGATTCCGTCCGAAACAGAGCCGTCGTTCATAACGGGATTTCCGCTTTCATCGGTGAGCAAATTGCCGTTTTCATCCGTTTCCTGATAAGGTGCCGTTGCCCATTGATACTCGGTTTCGCCTGTTTCGGAATTAACGGTTGCAACGCCCCATTCAAGCGAAAGATATTTTGAACTTTGCGCTCTTTCCGGATAAACCGTGGCGCTGAGCTGCTGAGTTTCACCGATATTTACGGTGCTCTTTTCCTTATTTATCACAACATCGGAAAGCTGATTATCGCCCGTTTTACCGGTTACTGTGATTGTGATTGTTTTTTGAACATTGTTTGCCGCAGAGGTGGCGGTGATATCAACAGTTTGCTGTGAATATTGGCCGAGTGAGCCGCCTGCGTCCCTGCCCGTCACCGTGCCTGTGAGCGGATCAACCGACGCAACCTCGGGATTTGAAGATTCCCAAGTAATATCTGAGGTGTTTGCGGCTTCGGGCTTTGCATTTTCTATCGAAAGATAGATTTGCTCGCCCTCTTTAACCGTGTTTACACCTTTAATATCAAAGTTTGTGCACGGCACACCGTCAATAACCGTGAATGTGATTGAATCGTTTGTTGTGAACTGCAAAATAAGGTTTGCAATAATCTTAATTGCCGTGGCAGTAAGCTGAACGGCATCTGCCGAATCGCCCACTATATCCTTGATTGCAAAGCAGGCATCAAGAATTGCCATAAGCACATTTCGGTTTATATCAAGACCGAGCTTAATAAGAATATCGGCTATTTTACCCGTATCTATCGTGCCTGTGTTTTGCAGTTTATAGAGATAATTTATGTATTTAAGAATATTTTGTATAAATCCGTCCGTATCCGGCGACACAAGAATCGTTACGGTGCCGGTGTTTTTAAATGTTACAAGCCCGGAATCCGTTACCGTTGCAACAGCCTTGCCGGAGCTGAGAACAGATGAATTTTTAACCGAATAAATTACGCCCATATGAAGCCTTGTGGGTGTGGTGCAGGCGGAAATTTGCTGCGTTGTGCCCTTTGCAACGGTCGTCGGCAGATTTTGCTTATTTGTGATGTGAGTGCCGTTCGGAAGAAAATCGGCCCAATATTCCTGGCTTTTTTGAACGCAAACCTCAAAGCTGTCTGTTGCAAGCACTTTACCGTCACCGTCATAAAGCGTGCAGGAGATAACCGTGTTTACCTTATCAAGATATTTTCTCAGCGAATCAACAAGCTCGCCCTTATAGGATTCAATATATTTTGCCAAAACGGAATCCGAACCGAAAGCGGCCTCAACAGCTGCAATGATTTCATCGGTGTCCATAGTATCAACATTGATTTTATCGTTGAAGAGTGCTTTTTCAAGCGCCTTCTTCATAATTCCGCCAACAAGCGGAATTGTGGCAACCTCATTATCAATCCAAAGCCTTACTGCGGCGCCCTTTGAAGAGTCAAAGGCACGAACAAGACCCTCCGGCGTTACATCGCACACCGTTGGAGTATCACTGTCCCACTTAACATAACCGTTTGTGGGAATTTCGCAATCCTTCAGCTTATACTGAAACTGCTTTTTGTCTGCCTCATACATATACTCAATGTACTTGGTTTTGCCGTCTTCCTGATAAGTGGGAACGAGTGTGCCGTCCTCATAAAGAATTTCAAGCTCGTAAACGGGTATGACACCGCCGTCCCCTTCTGCCGCAACAGCCACAAAACCGGGCGAAACAACGCCTATAACGGTTACGATTGCAAGCAGAACGCTCAAAATCTTTTTTCTTACGGAAAATGCTTTCATAAAATTTCCTCCGTTTCGATAAACAACTTCATCACACACAGAAAAATCCGCGCACGGGCGCAAAAATTAAAATATGCTAATTATATTATATATAATTACAGAACTTAAAACAATTGCCATTATTTACAAAAAATTCAATATTCGTTTGGTGAATATATCTAAACAAAACAAGGCCTTTCTCATCAAATTAAATATGTTTAATTTAAACAAAATCAGGCAGTATATTTTGTGACATTGAACAAAATATTTTATGTGTAAAAAAGGTTGTTTTACAAATCGAATCGGCAGCATTTTATAATTTGCGATTGTTTTTTAAATGATTTTGACACAAAAAAGCACCGTGCATTTTGCACAGTGCTTTGATTGCATTTATAAATTGTTTTAACATATTTAAGAGAGCATATTCTTCGGCTTGCGATTCGGTTTAATAAAAATCATCAAACACGTCAAGCTCGCAAATCGTTGCCATAGAGCCGTCTCTTTGCGTGATAAGCTTTCTTGTTTCCTTCACCTTTTTCGGCTGAGCGCCCTTGGGGCTGATTTCGTAATAAACCTCGCTGCAGCCTTTTTTAAGAAGGTCGGCATGCATTTTTTCGGCGATTTTATCACTGTTTCCGATTATGATTTTTGAAAGATCGCCGCCGAAGCGCTCAAAAAATTCCGAGCGCGGATAGCCTGTGAGCTTAACGAAATCGCCGCTTATAACCTGGCATTCAAACAAATTATCCGTTTTGGTGAAAAAGAATGCGCCGCTTAAATTTTCAAGCAGGTTAAGCAATCTGTCATTAGCCTCGTCCGCCTTTGCCTCTGCCGCTTTAACCCTCGTTATATCAGTGAAAACGGCGTGAAAAATCGGGCAGCCGTCGTCATCCGTTTTATGCACGGCGGCATTGAATTTGCACCATCTGTATTTATCCTTATGCTGCTTTATTCTGCACACCAAATCAATTTCATCGCCCGTTGCCATAGCGCTGCCGATTGCCTGAAACACAAGCGTTTTATCCTGCGGGTGAATCAATTCGTCTATTCTGTAAACCTGCTTTTGATATGTATCCTTATCCGTTCCGAAAAGGCGGCAGGCGCTTTCGTTAAGATAAAGCACTTCAAAATGCATGTTTTGGGTTACTTTGAAAAGGCAAACGCCCCCCGTTACAAGGTCTATCAAATGATTGATTTCCTTTGCTTTTTCCTTTAAGCGCCTGTTTTTTTCTCTGCTTTTTGAAACATCGGCAAACACAAGGCGGCAAAGCGGCGAATTTTCGTAATTCTGCGCCGTGCAATGCACATAAACCGGCTCACCGGATTTATTCGCTATATCAACATCCGTATAAATATAAGGCGAATCCTTTTTGCATATTTTTTGAATAATCTGCTGGCGGTCTGCCGGAATAACTATATCCTGCAAAAACAGCTTTCCCTGCTTGATTTTAGACGGGTGAACACCCGTAAAATCCGAAAAATGGCTGTCGCAATCAACAATCTTAAAATTATCTTCTTTATCCACTACGCAGTTTAAAAATTCAACTTCGTAGGCTCTGTCCTCATTTGTTTCGGTCACGGCGAATAAACTCCTTTCAAAAGCTTTGCCGCAGGGAGAATCCCTGATAATTTTCTAACAATATATTATATCGTCATTATAGCACAAAAATAATGGAAAAGCGAATTTTTTGTTAATTATTCTGCCGAAAAATAAATTTTACTATATGCAAAGGCAAAACAATGTGTTATTATACTAATGATAATTTTTTATGATATCATAATCATATAAAAAAGGAGAATCATAATGGCAAAGGTACATCGAGTTTATGTTGAAAAAACAAAGGAAAATGCCGTTGAAGCAAGGCAGATTATGGAAGACCTTATTTCAAATGTGGGCATAACCGGGCTGGAGGATTTGCGCCTTATCAACAGATATGACGCACAGGGACTCAGCGACGAGGAATTTGAAAAAGCATCAAGGCTGATTCTTTCGGAGCCAAACCTTGATAATATTTACAATGAAATCAATATTCCCGCCGATTGGAAATATTTCGTTACGGAATATCTTCCCGGCCAATATGACCAAAGAGCAGACAGCGCAGCACAGTGCATTCAGCTGCTTACCGCCGGTGAAAGGCCGCTTGTTGCAAGCGCAAAGGTTATTGCCGTTAAAGGCGATATAACAGATGCCGAATTTGAAAAGATCAAATCATACATAATCAATCCCGTTGAATCAAGAATTGCATCCGAGGATTTGCCGCAAACACTTGATATTACGGCAGATTCCCCTGCGAATATCATTCGCATAAACGGCTTTATTTCAAAAACAGACGAAGAAATAGCCGCTTACCACGCATCTATGGGCTTTGCAATGAGCGTTGCCGATCTTTGCTGGGTAAGAGATTATTTTAAAACAGAGGGCAGAGATCCGAGCCTTACCGAGCTTAAGGTTATAGACACCTATTGGAGCGACCATTGCCGCCACACCACTTTTGGCACAAAACTCGATGAAATCACAATAGAAAAATCAAAATACGGCAAGGCTGTTGAAGCTGCCTTGGAGCAATATTTTGCACTTCGCCACGAGGTTTACGGCGAGCGTGAAAGCAAAAAAGATGTTTGCCTTATGGACATGGCTTGCATCGGAGCAAAGGCGATCAAAAAGCGCGGCGGGCTTCCCGACCTTGATGAAAGTGAAGAAATCAACGCCTGTTCAATAGAAGTGCCTGTTGAAATAGACGGCAAAACCGAGCAATGGCTTGTTCAGTTCAAAAATGAAACCCATAACCATCCAACCGAAATAGAGCCTTTCGGCGGCGCTGCAACCTGCCTTGGCGGTGCAATCCGTGATCCGCTTTCCGGCCGTGCATATGTTTACCAAGCCATGAGAGTTACCGGCTCCGGCGACCCGACAACGCCGTTTGCCGAAACGCTTGACGCAAAGCTTCCTCAAAAAAAGATAACAACAGGCGCCGCGCAGGGATATTCAAGCTACGGCAACCAAATCGGCCTGGCAACCGGCCAAGTTACGGAGCTTTATGATGACGGCTATGTTGCAAAGCGAATGGAAATAGGCGCGGTTATCGGTGCATCTCCGAAAAAGAATGTTGTAAGAGGAATTCCGCAGGAGGGCGACATAATCGTTTTGCTCGGCGGCAGAACAGGGCGCGACGGCTGTGGCGGCGCAACAGGCTCCTCCAAAGCTCACAACAGCTCTTCAATAGAAACCTGCGGTGCAGAGGTACAAAAAGGTAACCCGCCCACAGAAAGAAAAATTCAAAGGCTTTTCCGCAACGAAGAGGTTGCGCAAATGATTAAGCGCTGCAACGATTTCGGCGCAGGCGGTGTTTCCGTCGCCATCGGCGAGCTTGCAGACGGCCTCGACATAGACCTTGATAAGGTTCCGAAAAAATATGACGGACTTGACGGCACAGAGCTTGCAATTTCCGAATCACAGGAAAGAATGGCGGTTGTGCTCAACAAAGAGGATGTTGAAAAATTCATTTCTCTTTCAAATGCAGAAAATCTTGAGGCAACTCCCGTTGCGGTTGTAACTTCCGCAAACCGCCTTACAATGACATGGCGCGGAGACAAAATCGTTGACATCAGCCGCGATTTTCTTAACACAAACGGCGTTACACAGCACGCAAACGCCGAAATCACGGCAATTGACGATTCTGCAAATTACAGAAATATTATTCCTGCCGAGGTTGAAGGCAAAAGCGGCTCCGAAGCTCTAAAGGCAAACCTTGCAAGGCTTGAGGTTTGCGGCCAAAAGGGCCTTTCCGAAAGATTTGACTCTTCCATTGGAGCAGCAACGGTTAACATGCCGTTTGCCGGCAAATATCAACTTACCCCTGAAGAAGCAATGGTTGCAAAGCTTCCGTTGCTTAAAGGCGAAACAGACACGGCAACTGTTATGGCATATGGTTTTATTCCCAAGCTTTCAAGCTGGAGCCCGTTCCATTCTGCAGCATTTGCCGTTACCGAATCTCTTGCAAAGCTTGCGGCGGTAGGCTGTGATCCAAGCAAAGCAAGGCTTACATTCCAAGAATATTTTGAAAGACTTAACAATGACCCCAAGCGTTGGGGCAAGCCGACAGCAGCATTACTCGGCTCAATAGACGCACAAATCGGCTACGGCACGCCATCCATCGGCGGCAAGGACAGTATGAGCGGCTCATTCAACGAACTTGATGTTCCGCCGACACTTGTTTCTTTTGCAGTAGGCATGAGCGAAGCTTCAAAAACAGGCACGGCTCTTTTCCAAAGCTCCAAATCAAAGGTTTATATGCTTGAGGTGCCCACCTGCTCAGAAACGGGAATGCCGAGATACGGCGAAGCAATGAAGATGATGCAAAGCGTTTGCAAGGGTATTCGCAGCGGTGAAATCCTTTCTGCAAGCGTTGTTAAAGAGGGCGGCGCGGCAGCCTGCATCTGTAAGGCTGCATTCGGCGAGAAACGCGGCTTCACCTTTGCGCAAAATCTTGACTATGAAACTCTTTTTGCCGCAAAGCAGGGCAACATTATTGTTGAAATTGCAGACGGCGATTGCATTGGCTTTATAAACGGCGAAGAGGGCACGGGCAAGCTGCTCGGCTCCACAAACGCAAACGGCGTTTTCATTTTGAACGGCGATGTGCTTACCGTTGATGAGCTTATCGAGGCTTGGAGCGGCAAGCTTGAAAAAGTGTTCCCGACAGACAGCGGCGTTAAGGCAGCAATGCCTCAGGAAATTGAGCTTTACAACGAGCGCTCCATATTTATTTGCAAAAACAAGGTTGCAAAGCCGAAGGTATTTATTCCGGCGTTCCCCGGCACAAACTGCGAGGTTGATTCCGCAAGAGCCTTCGAAAAAGCAGGCGCAGAGGCAAACATTCTTGTTGTTAACAATCTCTCTCCTGCTTCAATCAACGAAACAATAGACAAAATGGTTTCCCTTATCAACGAAAGCCAAATCGTTATGCTGCCCGGCGGATTTTCAGGCGGTGACGAGCCCGAGGGTTCGGGCAAATTTATTGCCACAACATTCAGAAATCCCAAGGTTAAAGAGGCGGTTGACAAGCTGCTCAATTGCAGAGACGGCCTTATGCTCGGCATTTGCAACGGCTTCCAGGCTCTTATAAAGCTTGGCCTTGTTCCTTATGGCAAAATCGTTGAAATAAACAAAAACGACCCCACCCTTACATTTAACACCATCGGCAGGCACATATCCTCCGTGGCATACACAAGAGTGGCAAGCGTTAAATCTCCGTGGCTTGCAGGCACGCAGGCAGGCGATGTTTTTGCCGTTCCGATTTCACACGGCGAAGGCAGATTTACGGCAGACGCAGAAACAGTTAAACGCCTTGCGGAAAACGGGCAAATAGCGACACAATATGTTGACCCGAACGGCGAGCCCGTTGCAGAAATGCCGTTTAATCCCAACGGCTCAGTTTGCGCAATAGAGGGCATTACTTCGCCGGACGGCAGAGTGCTCGGTAAAATGGGTCACTGCGAAAGAAAAGGCGAAAACCTTTACAAAAATGTTCCCTTTGAAAAGGATATGAAAATTTTTGAAAGCGGCGTAAATTACTTTAAATAATATAAAAACGCCCCGTTTCCGCGGACGCGGGGCGTTTTTGCGGGTGAAATATTCGGATTTTTTAACGAAGCATGCAAAAAATCACCCGCTTATATACAAAACACACAGAAAGAGGATTGCTTTTAATGAAATATGTTGTTGTTTTATATGATGGGATGGCGGATTACCCCGTTCCGGCGCTCGGCGGCAAAACGCCGATGATGGTTGCAAAGAAGCCGAATCTTGATTACCTTGCCCAAAGAGCGGAGGTTGGCTTGGTGCGCACCGTTGCACCCGGGCTTAAACCCGGCTCAGATGTGGCAAATATGAGCGTTTTGGGCTTTGACCCGATGAAATATTACACCGGCAGAAGCCCGCTTGAGGCGGCTTCAATGGGAATAGACATGGCACCGAGCGATGTTTCGCTGCGCTGCAACCTTGTTACCCTTTCGGAGGACGATAAGCCCTACGAAGAAAAAACAATCGAAGATTATTGCGCCGATGATATTTCAACCGAAGAGGCGGCAGAGCTTATTAAAGCCGTGCAGGAAAAATTCGGAAACGACACATTTCATTTTTACCCCGGCGTTTCCTACAGGCATTGCCTTATTTGGAAAAACGGCACAACCGATTTGGGCACTATGACCGCGCCGCACGATATCACGGGCAAAGTTATAACGGAGCATCTTTCAACCTCAGAAAACGCCAAGCCGCTTATTCAGATTATGAAAGATTCCTATGAGCTGCTTAAAAGCCATCCGATAAACCTTGCCAGAAAAGCGCGCGGCAAGCGCCCGGCAAATTCCATTTGGCTTTGGGGTGAGGGCACAAGGCCCGCCATGGGATCATTTGAGCAAATTCACGGCATAACGGGCGGCATGGTTTCCGCGGTTGATTTGCTTAAAGGCATTGCAAGCTGCGCGGGCATGGAAGTTGCCGAGGTTCCCGGCGCAACCGGATATATAGATACAAACTTTGAGGGCAAAGCAAACGCCGCGCTCGATATTTTAACAAGGCGGGATTTCGTTTACATTCATTTTGAAGCAACGGATGAATGCGGCCACAGAAACGAACCCGAAAACAAGGTTAAGGCAATTGAGATGATAGACAGCCGTGTGCTTCCCATTTTGTTTGAGGGCCTTAAAAAATATAATGACTACAAAATTATGGTGCTTCCCGACCACCCGACCCCGATCGTTACCCGCACTCACGCTTCAGACCCCGTGCCTTATCTGATCTATCACAAAAACGGCGAAGTTGAGGGCGTTGACACAATCAACGAAGAAACCGCAAAAGCGACGGGCAACTTCATTGATTTCGGCCCAAGCATTATGACGCATTTCATCAAGGACTGAGCATATGAGAAAAATAATCATATCGACCGCGGCGCTTATTGCTGCGGCGGCAATGCTTTTTGCCGGATGCTCGGCTCAAAGCCCCGCAGGCAGCGAAGCATCAAGCGAAGCGGCAACACAGACAACTGTTATCAAAAGCGGTGAAACCGTTTCATATGTTATTTCATCCGACGATGCAAAAAGCACGGCATATGCCGAATTACAAAAGAAAAGCGCCTCCGGCGAATACGGCGATATAAATAATTTTACATTTGCGGGAGTTGAGCTTTTGGGCGCAAAGCAGGGCATTTACGCCTATAATATGGGCTACGGCACCGATTCCAAAAGCGAAAACACGAGCGGCAATCCATATTACTGCGTTTGCTACAATTATGACCCCGAGCTTTGCGACACCGCCTATTTTTGCATAGACGCAATAACGGGCAAGTTGCTTTTTTCGGGATATATGGGCGATTGATTCGCCGAAAGTGCGCAATGCACCAAAACAACAAATCAGCAAAGAAAGGGAAAATTTATGAGGAAAGACACTATTTGCGTTCAGGGCGCGTACAAACCTAAAAACGGCGAGCCGCGCGTTATGCCGATTGTGCAAAGCACAACCTTTAAATATGACTCAAGCCAAGAAATGGGCGACCTTTTTGACCTAAAGAAAAGCGGCTATTTTTATTCACGCCTGCAAAACCCCACCTGCGATCTTGCTGCGGCAAAAATAGCCATGCTTGAGGGCGGTGTGGCAGGTATGCTCACATCAAGCGGCCAGGCGGCAAATTTTTATGCCGTTTTCAACATTGCAAGCGCGGGTGATCATGTTGTTTCCAGCGCAGCGATTTACGGCGGCACTTTTAATCTTTTCAATGTTACAATGCGCAAGCTCGGCATAAATTTCACCTTTGTTTCCCCCACCGCAAGCGAGGAGGAAATTCAGGCAGCGATTCAGCCGAACACAAAATGCATTTTCGGCGAAACAATTTCAAACCCGAGCCTTGATATTATGGATATTGAAACCTTTGCCAAGGTGGCTCACAAAAACGGAATTCCGCTTATTATAGACAATACCTTTGCAACCCCCATAAATTGCAGGCCGTTTGAATTCGGATGCGATATAGTTACCCACTCAACCACAAAATACATGGAAGGCCATGCCTCCACAATAGGCGGCGCAATAGTGGACAGCGGCAAATTTGATTGGGAGCAAAATGATAAATTCCCCGGCTTAACAACTCCCGACGAAAGCTATCATGGCTTAACCTACACCAAGGATTTCGGCAAGGCGGCATACATCACCAAGGCAACGGCACAGCTTATGAGGGATTTGGGTTCCATTCCCGCGGCAAATAACGCATGGCTCGTTAATTTAGGGCTTGAAACGCTGCATTTAAGGATGCCGCGCCACTGCGAAAATGCAAAGAAAGTGGCGGAATATCTTAAAAACAATGAAAAAATCACTTGGGTAAAATGCGCAATGCTGGAGGATGACCCTCAGCACGAAATCGCAATGAAATATATGCCAAACGGCACCTGCGGAGTTGTTTCCTTCGGCATTAAAGGCGGCAGAGAGGCCGCAACCGTGTTTATGGACAGCTTAAAGCTTGCCGCAATAGTTACCCATGTGGCAGACGCACGCACCTGCTGCCTTCATCCCGCATCAACCACTCACCGCCAGCTTACGGATAAGGAGCTTGAGGAATGCGGCGTTACTCCCGATTTGCTTCGCTTTTCCTGCGGAATTGAGGATGCGGACGATATTATTGAGGATATTCAGCAGGCACTGGATAAAATATAATTACGGCATTTGCCGAAATTTATAAAAAAGGTTTAAAACGATGTTTGTAGATATAGCAAAAATTAAGATCAAAGCCGGCGACGGCGGCGCGGGCGCAGTTGCGTTTCACCGTGAAAAATATGTTGCTTCCGGCGGTCCGGACGGCGGCGACGGCGGCAAGGGCGGCGACATTGTTTTCGTCGTTGACGACAATCTTGCAACGCTTGCGGATTTCAGATACAAAAGAAAATATGCAGCAAAGAACGGCCTGCCCGGAGAGGGAAACAAAAAGCACGGCAAAAACGGAGCCGACCTTGAAATCAAAGTTCCCCGCGGCACAATAATCAAAGAAGCAAACAGCGGCGCCGTTATGGCGGATATGAGCAAAACAGAGCGCTTTGTGGCCGCCAAAGGCGGCAAGGGCGGCTGGGGCAACAGGCACTTCGCAACGCCTACAAGGCAGGTGCCCCGTTTTTCAAAGCCCGGCGTTCCCGGCGAGGAATGGGAAGTCAGCCTTGAGCTGAAGCTTTTGGCGGATGTGGGGCTTTTAGGCTATCCATCCGTGGGCAAATCGAGCCTTATTTCCGTTGTGTCGCAGGCAAAGCCGAAAATCGGCGACTATCATTTCACAACACTTTCACCTAATTTAGGCGTTGTTTCCATGGGCGAGGGCAATTCCTTCGTTATTGCGGATATTCCGGGATTGATTGAGGGCGCAAGCGACGGTGTGGGACTCGGCCACGAATTTTTAAAGCATGTTGAGCGCTGCCGACTTTTAATTCACATAGTGGATGTCAGCGGTTTTGAAGGCAGAGATCCCAAGCAGGATTTCGAGCAAATAAACAAAGAGCTTGTTAAGTTTAACCCCGAGCTTGCAGAGCAGCCGCAGATTGTGGCAGGCAATAAAATAGACATGGCTACCCCGGAGCAGATTGAGGACTTCAAAAGCTGGATTGAAGCACAGGGATACGAATATTATTCAATTTGCGCACCGATTTCCGAGGGCACGCAGGAGCTTATGAACGCCGTTTGGCAAAAGTTGCAAACGCTTCCTCCGATCAAAGAATATGAAACAGAGGAAATTCCGCTTGAGAGCCTTATGAAAAATGACGAAGGCTTCAAAATCACCGAGCCTGAAAAGGGCTATTTCGTTGTGGAAGCATCTTGGTTTCCCCGTGTTTTGCGCGGCATAGATATTGAGGATTATGAAAGCCTGCAATATATGCAGCGCGTGCTTCAAAAAAGCGGAGTGTTTGATGCGCTTGTTGAGCGCGGCATAGAAGAGGGCGACACGGTTTCAATTTATGATATAGAATTTGAATACACACCGTAATAAACAACATAAAAGAGGATTTGCTTTAGCAAGCAAATCCTCTTTTTCATTATTATAATACCTATTATATGCATACAGTTTAATTTTGCAATGACTCAGAAAACATCTGCGTTATTTTATCCGCAAGCGGCGCATACTTTGGCAAATCAAGCCTGAAATCCTCCGCCAAAATATTATCCGCACATTCGCGGCAAAGCGCAAGCATTTCCGTGTTTGAAAGCATATCGGCAATTTTGAGTTCCGGCAAACCGTGCTGCCTGTTACCGAAGAAATCACCCGGGCCGCGTTGCTTTAAATCCTCGTCGGCAATTTTAAAGCCGTCGCTGTATTTTTTCATTATTTGCAGGCGTTCGCGCGCTGTTTCGCTTTTACTGTCCGACACAAGCACGCAATAAGATTGCGCCTTTCCCCTGCCGACTCTGCCTCTCAGCTGATGAAGCTGAGAAAGCCCAAAGCGCTCGGCATTTTCGATTATCATAACGCTTGCATTCGGCACATCGACGCCGACTTCAACCACGGTGGTGGCAACAAGAATCTTAATGTGGCCTGAGACAAACCCTGCCATAACCCGCTCTTTTGATTTGGAATTCATTTTACCGTGCAGCACACCGAGATTTATCCCTTTGAAAGCACCGTTTGCAAGCTGCTCGGCATATTCCTCTGCCGGCAGCAAATCGCTTTCGCCGGCTTCCACAAGAGGGCACACAATATATGCCTGCTGCCCTGCCGAAATTTGCTTTTTCACAAATTCATAAAGGCGCTTATGATAGCGAGAATCAACCACATCCGTGCGTATTTTTTGCCTGCCGGGCGGCAATTCATCAAGCACGGAAATATCAAGATCGCCGTAAATCATCAGCGCCAAAGTTCTCGGAATCGGCGTAGCGCTCATAACAAGCGAGTGCACCTCACCGCCCTTTTCCGCAAGGCTTGCTCTTTGATTAACTCCGAAGCGGTGCTGCTCATCAGTTATTACAAGACCGAGATTTTTAAAATCCACATCCTTTTGAATAAGTGCATGCGTGCCTATTGCAAGCTGAACCTCACCGGCCGCAAGCTCTGCCTTAATTCGCCGTTTCTCCGCCGCAGAGGTGCTGCCCGTGATCAGCCTCACCGTTATCCCCGCAGGCTCAAGCATTTTTGAAAGCGTTTCAAAATGCTGATTTGCCAAAATTTCCGTCGGCGCCATAAACGCGCATTGATAGCCGTTTTTCACTGCCACATATATAACGCCGGCCGCAACCGCCGTTTTGCCGCTGCCCACATCGCCC
>OMFC01000279.1_pt1 | contig 30707 bp, 23 predicted proteins | sample 1645531 | NCBI WGS metagenome assembly OMFC01 (sample SAMEA103958112, study PRJEB25191) | human gut metagenome | biome: human-associated habitat [ENVO:00009003]; feature: intestine environment [ENVO:2100002]; material: feces | place: Germany | collected 2013/2015 | reverse complement strand
AGCTATATTAGAGACTATTCAAAAGCATATAAGTTGATGAAGAGTTGGCATCTCAAGTTATATGATGTATGTAAAAATTTTATAGATGAATATAATAAGCGTGACACAGAGTCATTAAAGGAACAGTATATTAAAGATAATCTTGAAATTATACCTTATGTGCCATTTATTAAAAAGGATGCACTTATCGGTAATTTGCTCAAAATAACTATGATTGACGAAAAAACTGGTAATGTAAAAGTAAATTCTTCTGCTGAATATTTGTTAATGACAAGAATTTTAATTGAGAATTATACAAACCTTACGGTTGAGACAGATGGATTCTATGAGGAATATGATGAGTTGAAGAAATCTGGATTATTTACCATTTTACTTATTGGTGATGATAATACTGCACCGCTTATTCCGATTGAAGAAATTGCAGAGTTCAATCATTTACTATCTATTAAGAGAAATGATGTGCTTACTAATCGTTATGAGATTCACAGCTTTATTACAGAACAGGTAGATAGATTCAAGGCTCTTGGCGAAGCTACTCTCACACCATTTATAGATACATTAAGTAAGAAACTTGATGAGATTCCAAAAGAAGATTTAGATAAAGTTGTTGAGTTTGCTAAGAATGGTGGATTTAAAGAGGTATAGAGTATGGATTTATTTGATTTAATATATAATAATATTTATACGATAGATAAAACATTTGATAAACCAAATAACTTTGAAGAAATTAGAAAAGAGATTATTTCTATTATAAAAGAAAATAATCTCTCTCTTAGTCAGTCTGCAATGGTGTTCAATTCTATTATAAAAAAGTTGGGGAATACACCAATCAACGAATTATAATTATTTGTTTAGGTATTTTAATATCTCGCTATGGATTTTCTTAAAATTTTCTATTTGTTGTTCAAGTGTAACTTCAGTAGATCTTTTTAGTAGATTATTTTGGTGAATATATTCTAATGCCAAATCGTAAGCTGCTTTATTAGTAAGTTCTGGATTCATATGTAATACCTCCGTTTTTTTGTTTTGTATTATATCATGGATTTAGGATTTATTCAACGAAGTAAAGGAATTCAAATTTCATGAGGAAATTATTTATGTCCAAAAAGAAAAAGAAGAAAAACAAAGTTAAGTTAATACCTCGTAATATAAATACAACCACTTCTAGATTATTTGATTGGAGTGAATTATTTCGAAGGAGGAAAAATAATATTATGATTGCAGCAACAGAAGCTAGAAAAATTACAGAAGAAAGCCGTTCTATGTTACAGAAAACTATTGATGAGATTGATTATTATATTGATGATGCTATTCATGAAGGTAAACATACAGTTATGATTGATGGCTTTATTAGTAAAGAAACTGTTGAAACTTTAAGGGAATATGGTTATGCAGTAATGGAATCTGATACACGTTTTCAGGTGGTATGGTAAATGATAGGTGGAATATTATACGGACTTCTATGCGGATGGATTCTTACATTATTCAATGTAGATGAAATTTGTATTGAAGTGTTGCAACCAATTATTCCATTTGTATTAACCACTGCACATTACTATTTTGTGTTTGGAGTTGTAGGGTTAATATACGGAATTATACATAAGGATTAAATATTTAGGCTCTATACGTGTCACAGCGCATAGAGCTTTTCTTATGGAGAGCGGTTATACTGCTCTCCTATTTTAGTGTAAAAATAGTGAAATTATAGTGAAATTTTGGAGGTGATGATGAATGGCAAAGATAAGCCCAGAGTTGAAGAAACAACTACATGCTATTGCACAAAAACAAGCTGAAAAGATAGCAAAAGAATTTGAAGATAAAATGACTGAACATTATAGAAGTATTCTCGATTGGTATTATGGAGAGCCATATCAGACGAATCCTCCACATTATGAAAGAACAAATAATTTAAGGAATTCATATATTCCATATTTTAAATCTACTAATTCAAGTGTGATTGGTGGAATTGAGATATCTGGTGAAAGTATGAATGACTATGGTAAAAATTCAAAAATTTCTGGTGAAGATTATGTAAGCAAATTCTTTTTTAATCCATTAGGAACTTGGCATGGTGGTGATTGGCATGGTGGATATGGCGTGCCAGCTAATTTCAATGCATATAACGAAATGGTTAATTTTTACAAATATACAGTAAAAGATTTTAGAAAGAAATATGAAATATAGGAAGGAGAAATTAAATGGTCGAAGAATTAAAACTTGCCATAAAAATTGATGATGCAAGTATTGAGCAATCGTTATTAAAACAGTTTGCAAATGCTCAAAAAATGGCTGACAAAGTTGTTCTTGATTTCAAAAATGTAAACTTTGATGATAAACAGGTTGAAGCCAAATTTAAGGAAATGCAGAAGAAGGCAGGTCAGAATCCGATTGATTTGACTATTAGCGACAATGCTCTTGATATGCTTGGTCAGATTGATAAAAGACTTACTGAGATTTTCAGTATTGGAAAAGGAAAATCATTTATTGACTCCTCTTCTATTACTGCTGATATTGGAAAAATAGAGAATAAAATAAATGAGCTGGACAAGAAGTACGAAGAAGCTCAAAAAAAATTATCATCTATCGGTTCAGGTAATATTTCTGGTAAAGATGTAAATCTTGTCGATAATGAAGAGTTTAAAAAATTATCTCAAGAAGTATCTGAGTTAAAAAATCAATTTGATGATTTAAAGACTCATATGCAGTTGCTTGACGATTATACTGTTTCTACTGATAGATTTTTTGAATTGCAATCTCAGGTAGAAACTACAACTGTTAAAGTTTCTGATTTAGTAGAGGAATTTACAAAGTTATCAAATGCACAGAAAGCACTCTCTTTTATTCCACAAGAATCGAATATTTCATCTGGAATGAAAGACGCATTTCCTTCTACCGAAGCTACTGCTTCTGTTGAGAAAACAACACAAGCAATTAGAGAAGAAAATAATGCTTTGGATGAAACAGTAAGTAGAGCCAAACAGGCGGCTTCTGAATTAACAAAAACTAGAGATATTGTTAGCCAGAATTGGTATCGTAAAAAAGGAACAGTTGTAGGCAAAGATTCAAAAGGCAACGATATAACTCGTGATACTGATGAATTTTCTTTTGTGGAAAGATTAAAAAATGGTCAGTTACAAACAGTTCTGGCTACATATGATGAGGAAACTGGCAAATGGGCAGAACAAGTTATTAATGTCAGAACTGCTTTTGAACAGGTAGAAAAAGCTATTATCAGTGCAGATAATAAGATTGCTTCTTTAGAGATGGCAAAAGAAAGGACACTTGCATCTCATCCAGGATACGATGCTACCGCTGATGATAATCAGATTGCCATTGAAAGAAAAAAGAGAGATGAATTACAAGCAACTCTTAATCTTTATGGTAGCGAAAAGGAATATATTTTTGAGATTGAAGCTGCTACAAAGAGAATTGCTGATAATCAGGAAAGACTGAATAATAAGAAACAGTCACAGACTAATTTAAGACAAGCAGTTTCTGATGAACAATTCTTAAAAGATTGGGATGCTGCTATTGCGGAGAATAATAAGCGTGATGCAGAATCAGCAAAACAAGCTAGTAAAGCAAATCTTGAAAATGCTAAAAATATTCAAGCTGAATGGGATAAAAATATAAAAGCAATCCATGATTATATGGATGCTATGACAAAACTCAATAATCTTAAAGCTAAGGATAAAGGTACTGGTAGTGAAGCAAATCAGATTGCGTTACAGACACAGAATGTTGAGGAATTAAAACAGGCTGCATGGGATGCAAGAAAGAACTTATCTTCTATCCAAGCAGAAAATCCTGATATCATCGCATGGAAACAATGGGTTGATATGATGAAACTATTCGATCAAGCTTCTAAAGGTTCTGCTGAATCAGCCGCAAAACTCAAAGATGTATTAGACAACATAAAAGCTCCATCTCTTGATAAATATGAGAATAGACTAGCATCTTACCAGACTAAGAAAGGTGCTTATGATGCTACTATCGCAAGGTTTAAAGATGGTGGTTGGACAAGTAATACATATTTAGAAAATGTACAGGCTGTCAAGGACGCTGTTAATGAGTATGAAACTCTGCTTAATGAATTAAAGGGCAAAGATGCTAGTTTGGTGACAAGTGATGATATTTCTAAATTGGACGAGTATGAAAAGAAAATCAAAGATACTATCGCTACTGTTACTAATATGTCGGCTGCTGAAAAGGGATATAACTTTGTTTCAGGTCAGAAAGAATTAGATAAGATTCACAAACTTCTTAATGAAAATAGTAAGATGTCTTCTGAGGCAAAAGCTAAAATCAGAGCTTACTATGTGGAAATTGAAAGTGGTAATCCTAGCATGAGTTTGGATAGAATTCATGGTGAGATTATGAAGATTTACAATGCTGAAGTTGAAGCTGGTCGTGCTGGCAGAAGTTTCTTTGATACATTAAAGAATAGTGGATTTCATCAATTAGCTGCTCAGATGTCAGGTATGTTTGGATTTTATGATGTTATTAATATTGGAAAACAAGCGATTAGTACAATTGTAAGTCTTGACGATGCTTTACTTGACTTAAAGAAAACCACATCAATGTCTAGCACCGAATTAAATAATTTTTATTATAGTGCAAATGATGTAGCAAAGCAAATGGGTGTAACTACCAAATCTATCATTGAGCAAGCTTCTGCTTGGTCAAGACTTGGATATAGTTCAAATGAACAAGCTACAGAAATGGCGAAATTAAGTTCAAAATTTGCTTCTATATCTCCTGGTATGGATACAGATCAAGCCCAAGAAGGTATGGTCAGTATTATGAAGGCTTGGCAAATCAATCCTGAAGATGTTGAAAAAGAAATATTAGATCCTATAAATCAGCTTGGAAATAAATTTGCCGAGAGTAACAATGATATTGTAGAAGGTATGAAACGTTCAGCCGCAGCTCTTGCAGCAGTTGGTACTGATTACAAAGATGCTTATAGTTTATTTACAGGTGTTCAAGAGGTTCTTCAAAATAGTGAGGTGGCAGGTCGCGCTCTTCGTTCGATTTCAATGCGAATTCGAGGTTATGACGAAAATAGTGAGGATGGCTTTGAACAAACTGATGATGAACTTAAGAATATTACTGGTGATTTAATTGATCTTACCAAAACAGCACAACATACGCAAGGTGTATCAATTTTTAAAGAAGGTTCTACAACTGAATTTAAAAGACTTGTAGATTATTTTGGAGAAATTCATGATATTTGGGATGAGATGTCTCAGAAACAGCAAAATGACTTCCTTCAGAAAGCGTTTGGTAAGACGCAGGCACAAGCAGGTGCAGCACTTATCCAAAACTATGACGCAGTTAAAGAGGCACTTGCTGAAATTGATGAAAGTGCAGGCAGTGCAGACAAAGAGATGTCAACTGTGGAGCAGACGCTTTCATATAAAATTAATGCTCTTAAAGAAACTTGGGTTGGCTGTGCTCAACAGATACTTGATCGTGGAGATTTAGGTATTGTAATAAGTGGTCTTAATGGCGTGTCAAAAGTTATTACTGGATTAATTGATAATGTAGGGTTACTTAAGACAGTAGCTATGGGAGTCACAGCGGCACTTTCATTTAAAAATGTCGGTGGGAATAAAATGCATTTCCCGATGAATATACTCGACAACATACATAATTTACTTTGGATACAAAGGTTTAGAGTATGTTATCCGTGAGATACACGGTGATAAACACCCTATAACGTCTGAATAGACTTGTATGCCATAAACATACAACTGGGAATTACGTCAAACTCACACTACTCTCCTATTTTGGTAACAAATTAGGCTATAGTGACAATGTGTGAACTCGTATGGTCAGGTCGGAAGCTTCCTTATTATAAGGAATAACCGCCACAGTAATGCTATGGGTGAGATTCAGTATATGAAATGATACTGATGAGAATAGACATTCGATGCTATTATGGAGCGTAGCCATAAAATTATGAGTTAGGAACTTATCTCCTACTTCTACGTTAAGTTTGAACCAACTGTTCCTTGGTAGATAAGATGGAACAAAAAGAAGTAAATCTCGATTTCAATTAAAAAATAAAAATGACACTACTCTATTTTGAGCAATGCCATTTTGTAGGGAATATATCTTGCTTGATATAAACATATCATAGCACATATTCTGTTATTTGCAAATACTTTTTCTGTTTCAAACAGAGAATAATAAAATAGAGAGCAGAATACTCTACTCTCTTATATATGAAAATGATATAATATTCCCACCAGATTTTCTAACTACGCACAAAGCTTAATGACAATAATTAATGCCACTATTGCTATGATAAAACTTGTACTAACCTTTATCTTACACTTCATGGTAATTGTCTCCTTCCTATGTTAATAAATCCTATTGGGATTTGCATTGAAAGGCGTAATGCTCAAGCTAGTGCCCGATACAACGACCTATGTAGTTATACTTATCTGGCTCTCCAACACTTATCTTTTGGATAAGTTTTCCACCTCAATGAATATTATATCATGAGTAAAGTTTCTGTAAAGTCTAAACATTTGTTTTACTTTATGGAGAATAATACAATAGAGGACAGTCGTGATGACCTGCCCTCAATTAAGGAATAAAAGGAAATAAATTATGGCTTATACAAAAAGTAGATTATTTATGAAAGATTTTTCTAGTCTTGGTGAACATTTGTGATAAAGACTTGGTTTGTGAGTCCGTATAGTCTTTGCACTTATTAACAGTATAACACTTTCCGATTGTGTCAACTATGACACAAAGGAAATGGCAAGCGTATACTAAAAGTCCGCCGCTTATAAGTATTTTAAATACTTCCAAATTCTACCTCCCTTCTTTATAGTATTTCTTAAAAGTTGGGAAAATTGTATTGCCCAGAATGGGCTGAATATTTATTTCCAATAGTTTGTGTCAAACTATAAATTGACACTTCCACATGGTAATTAAAGAAAAGTACCAAGCACTTGCCGTGACAATGGACTGCAATGTGGTCATACAGTCGTAGTATGCTTGGTGCTATTATACCATGTAGTATTTTTAATTAACAGATAGAACATTTTGTCGATTTTTGGAACACAAAAATAGAATATTTTGTGAAATTGAGTTCACATCTATTTACAAAATTTAGTATCTGTGTTATCTTCAAAATAGTAAAAATTTTCAATTTTTGAAGGAGGTAACACGATGAAAGTTTCAAGAGAAAATTGTCCAGTTAAGCCATTGATAGGAAAAATGAAACGAGAGAAAATTGTATTAAAGCACAAATTACAAAGAAGAGAATCTGTTTGGTCTAATCCAAACAAATCATTGCTTATTGACTCTCTTTTAAGAGGATATATTGTACCACCAGTTTATACTATTTCTGAAGATGGTGTACAATATGTTATTGATGGTGTACAGCGATTAAGCACGTTAAAAGGATTCTATAATGATGAGTTTGCAATATCTAAAAAGGCAGAACCAGTTATAATTGAAGGAACTGAATATAATATTGCAGGATTGAAATTTAGCAAACTTGACCAAGTTGTAAAGGACGAGTTAGATAGTTCTGCTATCACAGTATATGAAATCACTGAATATACAGATAAAGATGTCAGAGAAATGTTCCGAAGGCTCAATTCAGGAAAACCTCTGAATACTTCACAGAAGCTCACACCTGATATGTCGGATGAACTCAGCAATGCAATTTTTGATATTGTCTCTCTCCCATTCTTTGAAAAGAGACTGACATCTGCTCAGTTGAAGAGTTCAGTTGATCAGAGTATTGCGCTTGAAACATTAATGTTCTGCTCCACTAATAAAGATAACGATTTTGCTTCATTTAGAGCTAAGGATAAAGAAAACTTTATTGAATTCTATAATGACAAAGTTGAACAAGAAAAGATTGAAATCATCAAAACCGCGATCAATAAGCTTGATGCATCTCTTGAAGAAGATGTGAAAATTCCAAAGACAAGTATTTCTGTATTGTGTTTTGCAGCATATAGAATTTGTAAAGACAAAAAGAACTTTGAGAAATTTGCTTTGAAAGTAAGTGAGTTCTTGGCAACATACAACGATAATACTGAATACAAGAATAATCTTATGAATGGTACTAATTCTGCCGAGTCTGTTAGATTTAGATTGGATTATTGGAGAAATATTATAAGAGAATTACAGTAAATATTTAAAGAGTAGTCGGCTGGCTACTCTTTTATTATGTTTATTTATTGGACAGAATAACCTAAATTATTATGAAAGGTTGGAAATAATTATGATTACAAAAACGACAAAATATGGAAAGGGTTATGAACCCCCAAATGGCTTAACTGAAGATAAATATTATGAATTAATGTATGAATTTGTAGATTTTGCAAAAGTAAAAGGACTCACCATAAGGCAAGCCCAGAAACTTTTTATTGATTGTTCAGATATTGTATTAGATTCTAAAATTTAAAATTTTCTTCAATTCTAATAGCAGTTGGAAGAATTGTGACTTCTTTTGTCGCATTTTCATCTCCATTGAAAGCGAAATCTCCTTTTATGTATCCTGCTTCGATAAGATAATGGATACATAAATTGAGATGTTCTCTTGTCATATTGTATTTTTCTGCAAATTCTTTACATGTAATTTTTACGACAAGACAATAAGAATCTTCGTTCAATAAGTTATAAATTCCAGTTAATACATTTTTTGAATCAGTAATAATACTCATAGTAAAATTCCTCCCTTGTACATTATATTTGATAGGAATATTTTACCACTAATTATTATACAGATATAGTCGGAACATTTGTTTATGTGGTTTTCTTATTTCAATTTATTACTTATTTCCTGTAAAAGTTTAATTACTTCGCTGAATCCCAAAAATATAACACCACTTATAATAGTAACTGTTTCAGGGATTATAAAACTTGCAAAAGAAAATTCATTTTTTCCATATGCATCGTGAAATGATGAAGCAAAACTTCCAATAGTACCTAATATTAATATGGCAATTGCTATAACCTTAATCATTTTTGCAATTGTATTTTCATTATAATTGATTTCTGAAATAGTATTTTGTGGAAGATTACTTTCAAAAGTTGCACCACACGAAAAACATTTTCCAGATGCTTTTTCATCATTATTTAATATGCTCTTACACTTTGGACACTGATTCATTTTATATACCTCCAAATATATTTTTCTATATTATACCAAAAATTATATACAAACACAATCTGATCATCAAACAATCAGACAACATTTATTAGTACGATATTCAAACAAAACACTTTAAAAAACCTATTTTCTGGTATAGATACAGAAGTTGTAAAGCCATTTTCAGATGCAAAGACGGTTATTGATTTATATAATGAGTCTGTAAAAGATAATAGTCTTACACAAGAACATTGGAATGATATATTAAGTATATGTGATGATTCTCTCTCTGATTATCTTACAAAGATAAAAGGACAAGAAGCAACATTAACAGGATACAACACATCACTTCAAGGTAATATTGCTGGATTTAAAAAAATACATGCTGCAATTGGTGAATATAACAAATTATCAGGTTCAAATTCAGAAAAGCAAAAGGAATATTGTGAAGCAATTAGCCTGACCAATTCAAAACTTGGTTCTTATCTCACCAATTTAAATGGATCAAAGGCTGGAATGCTTGGATATGCTTCATCTCTTGTTGGTGCGACATTGAAAACAGTTGCGTTACAAGTTGCAACTACAGCACTCAATGCAGCAATAACAATGGGAGCTTCTTTAATTGTTGGTGGAATTATAACCGCAATATCAAATTGGGTTAGACAAGATGAAATTCTTGCAGAAAAAGCTGAAACAGCTAAACAAAAAATTGCTGAGTTAAATAATAATTATAAAGAACATAGTCAATTAGTTTCGGATTCTGCTAAAAGATATGCTGAACTTGCGCAAGGTGTTGACCAGTTTTCTGGCAAAAATTTATCCTTAAATGACGATGATTATAAAGAATTTTTAGATTTAAGTAATCAACTCGCAGAAGCATTTCCAATATTAAGTAGACATTATGATGAAAATGGTAATGCAATCCTCCAATTGAGTGGAAATGTAGATACTATTGTTGGTTCATTAAACAATTTAATTGAAGCTGAAAGATCGGTAAAAAATCAAGAAATTGCCGATGAATTACCTACTGTTTACAAAAACGCAAATAACAAGTCGGATGATTATAAAAAACAAATAGACGAATTAAAAGAACAACGTCAAACTTTAATTGATAGCCTTGGAGATGTTCAGTCTGATGATTTTTCGAAAAACTTTATAGACGGATTAGAAAAATCTATGATATCTGTGGAGGGAGAAAATTTAGAAACTCTTTCAAAAATGAAAGATGACTATCTGAAGATTCTCAAAGATGCAAATATTGATTATGAAGAATTAACGCCTGATTATGAGAATAAAGACGGAGTTGATGTCCCAGTTAGATTTAATATAAAAATAAATTCATCAGAAGAGGATATTGAAAAAGCTAAAAAAACGATTAAAGCAAATGTTGAAAATCTTGCTTCAGAATATGAAGGTGACATTTCCGAATTAAATGATAAGATTCAAAGTGTGCAAGATAAAAATAAGGCTAATTGGTCTTCGCTTACTGGTTCTATTGCGGCATGGTTAGACACAGAAGATTCTTATAAAACTATGTCTGACGATATGCAATCTACAATTCAAAATATTGTTAATAATTTAGATTGGAGCAAACTAAACTTTTCTTCTTGGGAAAAGGCAAAACAATATATATCAGATAACATATTAAGTCTATTCCAAACATCTGATGGTAAAGATGTTTTAAAAAAAATAGAAGTAATGTTTGGTATTCAGACGCAATTTAATAATGGAGAAATTACAGTTAATGAGTACCAGAAAAAACTTAAAACCTTCTTAGATGAAATTAGTACACTTGCTCCTGATACACAAAAAGCAATTAAATTGATTTTTGGTATATCAACGGATAAAGATGGCACAACAACATCTTCTATTGATACTATGGTTAATAATGTAAAAAGTAAACTAAAAGATAAATTTGATGATAAAGTCGGAGAATTGTCTTTAGATGATTTACAGGTTGCAAGTAAATTTGAAATTCCAGAAGGTACTCTTCTATCTTGGGACGAATTAAAACAGAAAATCGAAGAAACGAAAAATGCAGCATCAGAAGAAACAACGATTTCATTAGCGGATATAAATAAGACCAAATCAGGGATTGGTGGATTATTTGATAAATACGAACAGAATGAAGGATATCTTACACAAGATGAAGTAGCTTCAGTACTTGAAACTAATCCAGAATATATTCAGTATCTTGTTAAAGTTGGTGATCAGTATAAGCTTAATGAACAGGCTCTTAATGATTGGAACGAAGCGAATAAAGAACAAGAACAAGAAATTAATAATCAGATGGGTGGAAATGATTATCTCGGTAATTATTCTTCATTACTTGATAGTATTCAAGATAATGCTTCACATCCAAATGGCGGTGTTGGAAATACAAATATTGGTTCTCAGTTAGATGATTTGATTAATAAAAATAAAGAATGGAATACATCTTTACAAAATGGCGAAATCACAACTGCACAATATTTTCAAAATATGTCTAATGCTATCACTGATAGTGGGCTTGAAGACGCTCTCCATTCTCTTAATGGTACATTTGATGATTCGACAGATTATATAGAAGAAACTGTTAGTGTATTAACTACTCAGCTATCAGACGGATTAACACAGTCTACCAAACGCTTTGAAGAAGGACAAACAAGCGTTCAGGATTATATTAAAGAAATAAATGCTGGTTCAGATGCAGAGAAAAAGTTATTAGCTTCTACCTATAATTTAGATATCAGTCAAGAAACAGGAAAAGCTAGTTTAGATGGACTATCTGACTCTGCTCTTGAAGCTGCTCAAAGTTATAATTCATTAGTTGATTCTCAAAATGCTTTGGCAAGTACATCTGGTTTTGTAGATGTATTGTCTCAAAATGCAGATTTTTTGTCACAGTATACAGATGAAGCAGGAAATCTCATGGATAGTATATTTGATGATAGTCGTTTCAATGATTATGTATCAAATATGAGTAATTCGATTGTAGATTTTGCAAATCAGAATGCAGACACTATGGATCAAACAGCAAGTTGGTTAGCGGATACTGCTGGCATGAGTGTTGAGCAAGCTTCCTCAATAATTGCCCAAGGTGGAGATGCAGTTCAAGGAGCAGTAGGCAATTCTTTGAGTGGCGTTCAAAGTATGACAAGTTATGCCATGAGTCAAGTTGGTTCAGCAACTTCAAATGCAGCAAGTGCTGTTGGCAATGTATTAACCAGTTTAGGTAATATGATAAGTAATTTTAGTTATAAAATTACCGCCAAGCCTTTTATTCAAGGAAAATCTAAAACGGCTTGGGATCCAAAAAAAGGACTTGATGTATCTTTGCCTACGTTTGGCTTTGATATAAGTGGTTCAGGAGGAAAAAGTGTTAGTGCTTTTGCAACAAGCATAAAAAATGCTGGTTCTGCTATTAGTAAATACGGTGCTTCTCAGAGCGCTTCTGCTGCTTTTAATAATATTAATAGTTATAAGCCTAAGAACACATTATCTGCAAACAAACCTTCTTCATATCGTCCAACTTATAAGCCAAAATCTTCTGGAAAATCTGGTTCAGGTGGTTCTGGTGGTTCAGGTGGCTCAGGTGGTAAAAATTCTGGCGGTGATGCCGAAAAGCAGAACGAAGAACATCTTGATAAATTCATGGCTTATCAGAAAGCTCTTCTCGAAGCAGGTAAGATAACATATCAGCAGTATTCACAGTATGTTTCTGATGAGCTTGAAAGAATGTATAAGAAAGGTAAAATTTCTGCTAGTAAATATTATTCTGCTGTCAAGGATATGATTGATGAGCAAAAATCTATCTATGATGCCGCACTTAAAGGTGTTACAAAACTTCTCGATGATGAAATTGATAAATGGAAAGATAAGATTGATGTTATTGAGAAGAGCAATGATAAACTTAACAAACAAAAAGATAAATACGATTCTATTTTATCAGCAATTCAAAAAGTATATGATGATGAAATCAAAAAAGCTAATAAGAAAAAAGATTCTATTCAGGATATTATTGACGCTATGTCTGATGAAAATGATGAATATGAACGTCAGAAAAAGTTACAAGAAGCTATTTACAATCTGAATAAAGCAAATTCTCAAAAGACAAAATATCTTTTAAAGGATGGTCAATTTGTATATAGTACAGACAATTCTGCTATTCGTGATGCTCAAGATTCATTACATGATGCACAATATGATGTAGATGTTGCTAATTTAAAGAAACAACAAGACGATATTGATAATTATATTGATACTCTTAATGAGTTTAAAGATAAGTGGAATGAAATATCCGATGCTTTTTCAGAAGCACAAGATACTATGAATCTTAAGCAATACTTAGGATCAGAGTATCAACGTATAATTCTTTCAAACAATCTTGCGGATATCGAAAATTTCAAAAATCAATATGTTGCTGTTGAATCACAAATTAATAGTAATGAACAGCTAAAGACAAGCTATGAAGAAAAGGTTGATTATTATAATAATTTAAAACAGCAATGGGAAGATTGTACTTCTAAATATGATGATGAAAAGAATAAGCTCTATGCTTCTCAAATTCTTGGTGCAAATTGGGAAGCTGAAGTACTAAGCGGTAGACAACAGACACTTGCTAATTTCACATCAGAATATGAAAAACTTTGTCAGAGACAAGCCGATGCTACTGTAAATGCCTACAATACTGAAGTACAAGCTGCAAAAAATGCTGCGGCTGGTATTGCTTCTGTTTCTTCAAGTGTTGCAAGTTCTGGTGGAAGTAGTAGCTCAGGTGGTAGCTCCGGTGGTAGTAGTTCATCAACACACAAAGTAACTTATGATAAAAATAATAACCCGAATAAACCTGCGCTGAAGTCTAATGATTATTGGACTTATGAAAAGCTAAGTAAAAAAGGTTATTTCACAAGCGGTCAGGCATCAAGCCATATTAGTGATTATGCTTCCAAGGGTGCAAATGGTTTTACGCAAATTGGCAACAAGTATTTCATTGTTAAATGGATTGCAAATGCTGGTTCTCCAGCTAATGCTTCAAAAGCAAAGAACAAGCTCGAAAAAGATCATCCTAAGAAAAAATATGGTTATGCTAAACGTTATCATAAAGGTCTTGAGCTTGGTAAGATAGAAGCTCTTCCAAAAGATAAGGCTTTTGATTTAGTACAGGATATAGGTACTAATGGACTTGAAGCCGATGAAGTACCAATTATTGCAAAAAAAGGGGAAGCTGTTCTTACTGAGGAACAGATTGAAAATCTTGCTAAGACATTGCATTTAGTTCCAGTTCAGAATGAAATTATGGAGAAAATGAGTAAAATTAGTCTGGGTGATCTGCCAATGAATACACCTAAGATGAATTTTGATTCTAGTAAAATTGGTCAGAATGTTACTAGGAATAACTTTGCTCCGAGCGTAACACTTAATCTAAATTGCCCTAATGTAAGCAGTGTAAGTGATGCGAAGGCTATTACAAATGTAGTCGATAAACAGCTTAATAAGTTTGCTAATGATTTTTATCAAGCTTCATTACATTATGTAAACAAAAAATAATAACTATTTAAGAGAGTGGTAGTAGATATCTACTACTCTCTTCTATTTGTTAGAAAGGAAGGAAATGGATACTCAAAATTTATTTGTCAAAGGGCTAGAAAACATATTTCAAAATAGCAATAATAATGTAAATGACAAAACATATGTGGGTGTCATTATAGATATAATTGATACAAAAAAATATATTATTCGATATAATGATGCAGACAGACCATTTACCACAAAATACAACGATTCACTGAAAGTAGGTGATACGGTTCATGTTATGTTACCTTTGGGAAGTGAAGCAAATAAATTTTTGTTGGAAGATATTAGGAAATATTAATACTAATCTTCCATTATAATAGATAAGGACTTAGCTTTGCTAGGTTCTTTTTTCATATAGAAGTTTTAAGAAGGACTAATTGTTAAGTAATTAAAAACATAGAAATATGTATGCAAACATAGACAAAAGTGGACACGTTAAGTCTTTTGTTTATGGCTTAACAATAGGTTTCGAGCCTAAGTGACTGTTACTATCGAAAGATATGTTGCAGATATGAACTACATTAAGTAGTAAGGCAAAGACACACCTTTAGATGTAATCTTCAGTCTGAAGCTCTGTGAGTGCAAACCAAGAAACAATGCTAATGTCCTGCATTGATAACAGGGAAACACATGTCCTCTACTCGATATTGGCACGAAGAAAAATTCTCCGAAAGGAAGGTGTCAGAAATGACAAATTATGCCTTTGTGTTAGATGCTGATGGCAAACAGTTAGCACCAACAAAAGAACAGAAAGCTTGGTTTCTTATTCGTAAGAAGCGCGCAATATTGGTTAGTAAATATCCAATGGTAATACAACTTAAAAAGGAAATTCCAGACAAGGAAATTTGTAAAAATGAAATTCGTTGTGGAATAGATGACGGTGGTCTTCATATTGGTGTCGCATTAGTACAGAAATGTCAGATACGAAACAAAGTGATTTTCAAAGGAGTCATTGAACAGCGTAATGATGTGAAACATCTTATGGATGTCAGACGTGGATATAGGCGTTATCACCGTTATCACAAAAGATATATACCAGCAAGATTTAATAACAGAAAATCTTCTAAACGAGAAGGACGAATTGCACCAAGTATTTTACAAAAACGTCAAGCAACAATAAGGATTATCAATCAACTTAACAAGTGGATAAATATAACGAATTATTGGCTAGAAGATGTTGCTATTGACATAAGAGCATTAACAGATGGTTATAAACCATATCGGTGGCAATATCAAAAATCCAATAGATTGGATGAGAATATTCGCAAAGCTGTAATTTTACGAGATGGATGTAAATGTATGGAATGTGGGAAGTCTAATTGTAGATTGGAGGTTCACCACATTAAACCAAGAAGATTGAAAGGCTCAAGTACGCTTGATAATCTCATTACATTATGTACAAAATGCACCAGAAAACAGAAGGTATAGAAGAATTATATATGGACAGATATTTTGGCTTGTTAAATTCTTCTGACAATAAGAATCTTAATTACGCGCAACATGTAATGATAGGTAAGAAGTGGCTGAGAGAACAGTTATCAAATTTGGGAATGTTACATTTGACCAACGGAGGTGACACAGCCAATAAGCGTATTGATTGGGATATTGCAAAATCACATTCTAATGATGCCATATGTATTGCAGATTTGAGACCAGATACATGTGAAATTAAAGAATGGACTATAAAACCTATGCGAAGGCAAAGCAAAGCTAAGACAGATAATGTTCTGGGAATTAAGCATAGGGATTTGGTTGAATATACTTTTAGAAATGGCGAAACTCATAGAGGATATGTAACAGCTTTATATCCAGAACAAAATGCTCTTAATTTTCAAAGTCCAACAAAGCATTGCAAGAAAGTGAACGCAAGTAAATGTAGATTACTTTGGAAATATTCTAAAATTTACTGGTTAGATAATGTAAGCTAGATACATTTGTCTATATTTAAACACAAATAATAACGATTTTAAGAAGGAGGAATAAAAAGAAATGGCTAAGTCCTTAAAAGACTCTATGAAAGAATTAGAGGAAATGAATAATGCAAAAATAATGTCCGATGATATAACTGCATATTCATTAGAAGCAGCTTCTTTTTCATCGCCAGTTGTGGATAATGAAACCACAGTATCAACCTATACTAATACTACTCTTCCGTATAGTGAAAAATATATCATTTATAATGAATATGTAGACGAAAAAATAAGCACAATTGATGAGAATAAAAACATCGAACTTGATGAGTCGCAGGTGAATTTAACACAGGAAGAAAATTCTCAATATGTTAGATTCAAAATGTTCAGACGCTATGACGGTGTTGACCAGTTAAAAATGACACTTTTGATGCACGCTGTAACGCCTGATAAAAACGATGTATATATTAACCCTGTAAATGTCCAGTACGATGACAATTATCTCTATTTTGGTGTTATTTTGCCAAAAAGTGTTTGCGCTGTAAAAGGTACTGTACAGTTTGAAATACAAGCTATTGGTGTGAATGAAAAGGGAGATGCATATACGTTAAAAACAAGAAAAGCCGAATTTAATGTAGAAGAATCCTTATCAGGTAATGGAACAGTAGAACCAGGTGAAGACACTGGATGGATTACAACCTTTTTACAGCAGGTAACTGAAAAGGTTGGAGAAGCACAAACCGCCGCAAACGAAGCAAAAGCTTCCGCTAATTCCGCTGAAAGCTCTGCTACTACGGCTCAGAAAACAGTAAACACGGCAAAGACAGAATTGGCAAATACTGTTAATTCTACAATCAAAACCGCTCTCACAAATTACTATAATAAAAAGGAAATTGACGACCAATTTGCAAATATTGATCTGTCTGATGTATACGATAAGATAAATAGTATTGATGGGTTGGCAAAATTTAACGTCACATACACTTCAGATACTTATACTCTCTCATTTTACAATGGTGACAAGAAGATTAAGGACGTTGTATTGAATTCAGATCCGTCTGCTACGTGGGTTGCTGCTTATGGTAAGGTTGTCGATAAAAAAATAACAGATGCAATAACTCCTGTTTCTAAATCATTAAATGATTATAAAACAAAAACAGATGCTGATTTGAGTGCGATACATAAAAATATAGACAATCTCCCTGATACGTTAAAAACAAAATACTATGATAAAGAGGCAATGAATACCTTATTAGGTAAAAAAGCATCTAATTCGGATGTAGAGTCATTAACAACAAAAGTTGGGGCTGTTGAACAGGTTGCAAATTCAAATAAAACAAGCATTTCTACTATGGGGAATAAGATTGCTTCTCTTGAAGATGCTATTGGAAAAATTGATGTCGAGCCAGGAAAAACTTATGAAGCAACTTATGATACAGAATCTGGTAATTACACCTTGTGGGAAATTACAAATGAAGGTGAAACTAATGAAGAACGAACTATTAAGAGCCAGTTTAAGATTGTTGGCGGCAGCGGAGGTGGATCAACATCTACAACTTTAAAGATTGAATATGTTACAAAGTCTCCTGTTATCGTTACAACAAATGATAAGGCGATTATTAAGTATAACTTCTCTGGTCAGGATTCTTCTGGTGATATCGTTTCAGAAGGAAATTATACATGGAAAATCGGCAACAAAGTCATTGCTACTGGTATTGCAATCAGCGGAGAAAATAGCTTTGATTGTACAAATTATATCAGTCTTGGTTCTCAGAAACTTGTACTTACAATTTCTGATGATGCAGGAAGTGTTGTTGTAAAATCATGGACTGTACAGAAGGTAGATATTCATATTGAGTCAACCTTCAATGATACTCTCAAGTATCCGATGGGCGAAGTCTCATTTGATTACACACCATACGGTGCTATTTCAAAGGATATTCATTTCAAGATTGACGGAAATGAATTATACAAAGTAACTACTACTGCCACTGGCATCCCGATGGCATACAATATCAAGCCACAGACTCATGGAGCACACCTTGTTGAAGTTTATATCACAGCAGAAATCAATGGATTAACAGTTGAATCAAATCATATTTATAAGGATGTTATCTGGTTTAATCCAGATTCTAATGTTCCTGTAATCGGATGTATTGCGAACAATCTTACTGTAAAACAGTATGATACAGAGAATATTACTTACACTGTATATGATCCTAAGACAGAAAACCCGACTGTAACTTTAGCTGTTGACGGGAAGAAAGTTTCAACTTTACAGTTGGATTCTAATACAAACATATGGCAGTACAAGCCTACCGATGTCGGAAGTCATGTATTAACAATTACTTGCGGAGACACTGTAAAAACAATCAATGTAACTGTTGAGAAACTGGATATTGATGTTGAGCCTGTAACAGCAGGTCTTCAGTTTGATTTTAATCCTGTCGGACGTTCCAACAATGACGCAAACAGATTATGGTCTGACGCAGATCATCCAGAAGTTAAAATGACTGTTTCATCAAACTTCGACTGGTCAAATGGTGGATACCAGATTGACGAAAACGGTGATCAGTATTTTGGAATTAAAGCAGGAACGACTGCCACTATCTCATACAATCTTTTCGCTGATGACGCAAGGAAAAATGGTAAAGAATTTAAATTCATCTTTATGACTAAAAATGTTGCAAATGCAAGTGCCACATTTTTATCTTGTGAATCTGATGACATTGGTTTACAGATGAACGTACACGAAGCATATATCAAGTCAAGTGTGAAATCGTTGTATGTTCCATATAGTGAGGAAGATATTATCGAGTGGGAGTTCGACATTGATAATAGTGATATCACACCTATTGTCATGTCTTACGAGGATGGTACTCCGTGTAGACCAATGAGTTATACAAAAGATTATTCATTTACACAGGAGACTCCTGTTCCAATTACTATTGGTTCAGAAGATTGTGATGTTCGAATCTACAGAATGAAAGCATATAATAAGAGTCTTGATTCTAAAGCAATTCTAAACAACTTCATTGCAGATGCAAGAACTGCTACAGAGATGATTGACAGATACAAGCGAAATCAGATTTATGATGAGGATGGTAATTTAACACCTGAATCTGTTGCAAAAGCTTGTCCAGATATGAGAGTTATCATGATTGAAGCACCACATTTTACAAATAATAAAAAGGATTTTGTGAAAAATACTACTGTTAAATGTTTATATAAGAACGGTGATCCAACATTAGACAACTGGACATTTGAAAATGCATACCACTCAGGACAGGGAACGACCTCAAACGAGTATGGTGCGTCCGGTAGAAATATAGATATTATTTGTTGCTTTGATGGAAAGAATCAGGTAATAAGTAAGATTCCATTAGACACAGATTATAAAACAATATTGACACTTGGAGATGGAACTAAGACCGAAGATGGAACTGGTAGAGTTTCTTTAACAAGAAATTCTATTCCAAACGGCTGGTTCAACATAAAAGTAAATATAGCTTCCTCTGAAATGGTTAATAATGCTTATTTACAAGCTAGATACAACACATATCTTCCATACAAGTCACCTGCTCAGAAAAGAGATCCTAGAATAAAGAACGACATGGAATTTGTAAACTGTGTTGTATTTATTAAGGAAAGTGATCCTGATGTTAGTACACATAGAGAGTTCCAAGATACAGAATGGCACTACTATGCACTTGGTAATATAGGTGACTCCAAGAAAACAGATTTGACAAGAGCCTACGATCCAGACGATATGAATGAGTTCTGCATTGAAATTAGTGATAATACTCTTGCAAACTCTACATTTCAAACTGGCGTTACAAACTCGGATGGAACAATGAAATATCCTATCTCAAAAGAAGAATGGAAATCTGGAAATGAAGCATATGATGCTTTGTATAACGATTGGGAGGGAACGTATGAGTTCAGATATGATTGTTGTGGAGATTCTAAAGATGGAGATCCAATATCAACAGATGAAGCAAAAACAGAAATAAGAAAGAAAAACAAACAAATTTGGAGAGATTTCTATGAGTTTGTAATCACATCATCTAATAAAGATTTCGTAGATAAACTTAAAGATTGGTTTATTGTAGATTCTGCATTGTATTTCTATCTTTTTACATTAAGATATACGATGATCGACAATCGTGCAAAAAATGTATTTCTACATTGGGCAAAATATTATATTACTACAGAAGAAGCAAGTACGTTAGGAGATAAAGCACAATATTATACTATTGATGATGAAGCTGCTAAGATTAATAAAGGATACCGTTTCGACTTCTGGGACTATGATAACGATTCGGCAATCGGAATCAATAACAGCGGTGAACTTACGATGACATATGGAAAAGAAGATACAGACTATCGTACAGATGGTGACAAATCTTCTGGATACATATTCAATGCAGCTGATTCAGTATTTTTCTGCCGTATTCGTGATTTGATGCAATCACAACTTCGTTCTATGTATAATACTTGCGAATCAAAAAACTGTTGGAGTGCAACATCTTTAATCAATCAGTTTGATGAAAAACAGAATGAATGGTGTGAAGCTTTATGGCGTGAAGATTATGTTCGAAAATATCTTCGTACTTATCAAAATGGTAATACACGATTCCTCGAACAAATGATGAATGGTAAAAAGAAATATCAGCGTAGACAGTTCGAACGTGACCAGGAAATGTACATGGCAACAAAATTTATCGGTACTACTGCCACCTCTGACCAGATTATGTTCAGATGCAACACACCTGTTGATGCAATAGTCAAGCCTGATTATACACTTCATCTTACACCGTTCTCTGATATGTATTTATCTGTAATGTTCAGTAATTCATCCCCAACACAGATTAGAGCAAAAGCTGGACAACAGTATGATATACCATGCCCTTACAATCAAATGGATGATACAGCTGTACTCGTTTATGGTGCATCTAGGATTCAGTCAATGGGTGATGTATCTACTTGTTATATCCACGATAATGATTTTTCAAAAGCAACAAGACTCAAAAAGTTAATTATCGGTAATGAAACTGAAGGATATTCAAACAACTTCCTTACTAATTTAGTAATTGGAAATAATAAATTATTAGAATTATTAGATGTAAGAAATACACCAAATCTTGTAACGAGCTTAGATTTATCAAAATGCGGAAGTCTTAAAAAACTTTATGCAAGCGGTTCTGGTCTTACAGGTGTTACATTCGCAAATGGTGGAAAGATTGATACTGCCATTTTACCAGAAACACTTACATCTATTATTATGAGGAATTTAAAATATCTTACAAATTTACAGATTCCTGCATATGATAAGTTCACGAGTATGGTAATTGAATACTGTGATACGGTTGATTCCGCTAGTATGGTTGAAAAAGCAACAAAACTGAATCGTATCAGATTACTTGGTATCAAATGGAATCTTGACACGGCAGATTTGTTGGCTAAGTTATATAAACTTGGTGGTATTGACAAGAATGGCTATAATGCTGATCAATCAGTCGTAACTGGTTCTGTACATACACCAGTCATGAAGGAGAAGTTGCTTGCACAATACAATGAAACTTGGTCTGACTTGGATATTACCTACAATACATTGATTCAGCAGTTTACTGTAACATTCGTAAATGATAATGGAGATGTATTAGATACTCAGTATGTTGATAAAGGTGAAAAGCCGATTAATCCAATAACAAGAGCAGATAATCCAATTCCAGTTCCAACAAAGGAAAGTACTATTAGTACAGATTTTACATTTAATGGATGGGATGCAAACTTTGTTGCAGTCTTTGGTAATCAAACTTATAAGGCAACTTATTCCGAAAAAGTAAGACAATATACTGTAAAGTATATGTCAATGTCTACAGTTATTGAAACACATACAGCGGATTATGATAGCTATGTTGCTCCACCAGAAGAAATCCCAACTTATACTGCTGAGGAATCAGCTTATAAGTATTATTTGTTTAAAGGCTGGGATAAATCTGGACGTGTAGATGGAGATAAGGAAATCCATGCTGTATATGACGTGTTTGAATATACACAAGATTATTTTAAAGATAAAGAACTCTCTGAACTTAAACCAGTGGAAATTTATGCCCTCACAAAACTTGGTCTGCAAAGTTCGATGATAACACTTAAGGATCAAATCGTATTATCTCTTGGTTCTGATTGTAAATATACTGATATTGAACAGAATGAACTTATCTCCGAAAAAACTGTATTTAGTGGAACAAATTACATTGATACAGGAATAAAGCTATTTGATAAAAATAGAAGTTTTGTATTTGCTATTGACTATAGACTTGATAATAAATCAGCCTCTCCATCTGTTCTGGCTCAGTGTTTTAAATCTGATGGTTCTAGTGGATTTAAGCTTTGGACAAATAGTGGCGCAAAATTAGCATGGGGTACATCATCGACCAATGTTGCCATAGGTACAAGGAATATCATTGTCATCAGACATATAAAAGGGGAAACTGGATTACATGTATATAACGGCAATTTGACTGCAAATGCTCCGAGCTATGTAGAACTTTCCAGAAATAGAGAGACTGTTGTTGATTCTACTCTCGTATTTGGTTGCAGTAAGGCTGATGATGGTATGTATGAAAATTATGCAATAGGAGAAATCTATTGGGCAAAAGTGTGGTTTAGTGATCTTGGTGAAAAGACATGTATGGAACTTGCATCATGGACACATGATACCTTATCTGCAAGTATGTATGGATTTAATAGATATTACTTGTCAGATGGATCTGGTAAAAGAACGTCTATGTCTTTTATTGCTGATAACGTATTATCTCAAACAAGAATGCTTGGTGCAGGATCATCCAATTCAGGTGGATATGCAAATATGACAATTAGATCTTGGCTTAATACACGTTTGTATAATGCATTATCTGTTGAATGGAAACAGCTAATTAAACTGGCTAAAATAGCATCTTCTGTAGGAAATCAGTCAACAGAAGTAACAACTTCTGATAACTACTTCTATCTTCCGTCAGTATATGAACTGAGTCCTGAAGGTGATATGGAGCAAGAACCATATACAAACGAGGGTACACATATTGAGTTCTTTACAAATGCTTCAAGTAGAATCAGAAAAAGTTCAGATGGCAAAGCACAGTCATATTGGACACGTTCACCAAATGCTTCTTACAACGGATATTTCTTCCGTGTTGAAGAAAATGGTGCATTATCTGGATATGATTATCCTTATACTGCTTACGGAATTGTAGTGGAATTTTCATTTTAAATAATTAAGGGTAGGATACTCTCCTACCCTTTTTATCATGGAGGAAAACATGTTTTACAAAGTAATAAAAGACGGAAAAATAATTGACCTCCTAAACCATCCTATATGGATTAAATATCAAGCAAAGCATGATGTTATGCTTACATGTCCAATAAATGAAGCCGAAGGAGTTATGTCTTCTGACGGTGAATATTTTTGGCATGTTGATGTTTTTCCGTCTATAAAAAAACAAGATGTTGATACAGTGTCATTGGTTGAGATTGATGTGTATGAATACAACAAATTAAGAACTTTAAATATGAAAACACCTCAAGAAATCATTGATGCTTATACTCTTGATTTAATAACGGGAGGAGTTTTATGACAACTGAATTTGTAGAGAGTTTACAAAGGCTATTTTCCAGTGGGAAGATAGCTCTTTTTAAATTAGATGAATTAAAAAATAAAGGCGTGATTTCTCAGAAAGACTACGAGTATATTACAGCCAAAGAGAAAGTAGGTGAACAGTAATGTATACGATTCTTGTTAAAGATACAAACGAGCTTATAGTGTCTGTCAAAGAAAGAATTGTTCAGAGAAATAAATTAGTAGATTCATTACACTTCCTTGCTAGTCAGACATATAAAGGTGAAGATATGTCTTCTTATAGTGTTTTACTTGAGTATAAATTACCTGTAAGTAAAGCATATAAAACTACAATGTTAGAACTGACAGACGAATTATATAAGGACATGCTTGAATATAAACTTCCATTCGATACAGAGTTCACAAAAGAGCCTGGTGATGTAGAAGTACAGCTTACATTTTTTAAAAATGAAATGGGTGAAGATGGTGTTATTACGCAACGTGTAAGACACACAACATCAACATATATCCATATTGTTCCGCTTACAGCATGGAGCGATTTAATTCCAGATGATGCGTTAAGTGCTATTGATCAAAGATTGCTGAAGGCTGACGCACAAGCAAAACAGTTGGCAGATTTGATTCAGGCAGTTGACGATAATCATATTGACAATCTTATTTATAAGGATGGCTATTTACAACTGTCAAAAGGTGGTGTCGCTATTGGTGATAAAGTTTATATCCCAGATGGTGATGATTCATCAGGTCAGGGTAAGACCATTAAGGTTGTCGAATTTTAATTTAATGAAAGGAGGCAAAAAGCATGGCTGATATGAAGTTTGGTTACGGTAATGCGAATAACATTGATACTGCTGTTGAAAGTGGTACATTAGACGAACGTGACCTTGTACTGACCAAAGATACTTCCGAGCTGATTTATATCAAAGATGATAAAACTCAGCAGAAAATCAGACCAAGAGTTCGTATATTTACGAGCACAGAAGATGCAGTTACTGAATTAAATAAAAGTTCTGACACTTATGCAGGACAACCTATTTCAATCAAAAATTCTGCTGATGGTAAGTATTACCCTTACACAGTACAGCAGGGCGCATCTTCATTCGTTGTAGAACCTGTAATTTCAAATACAGGTTCTGGATTCACTTGGACTGAATTTTAAAAACTGAATAACACAAAAAACAAAATTAAAGGAGATTTTATCTATGAATAATATTGTAAATTTTAAATTTGGTACACTTGCAAATTATCAGGCATTACAGGCAAAAGATAATGATACTTTGTATTTTGCCGATGGACAGATTTTTAAAGGCGATAAAGTATATAGCCAGAAGTTCGAGAAAGTTACTTCTTTACCTACTGCTCCGTCTCAGGGTGTTGTATATGTGCTTCCTGATTTTTCTGCAAAATTATACACAGGAGTAGATTATGTAGATATTGCCGTTGGTACAGTTGGCGAGATTGGGGATGACACGGCTAATGATGCAAAAGTAGCTACTCAGGCAGCTATCAAAGCATATCTTGCAAAGAAGTTGGAAGGTATGGGGACAACTGACCAGTTACAGACAAAAATTGATAAGGCTAAAGATGAGGCTATTAAGTCTGCAACGGAGACAGCTGCAACAGATGCAACTAATAAGGTAAACGAAGCAAAGACCGAATTACAGAAGCAGATTGATGCAAAAGTTGCTTCTGTATTTAAGTTTAAAGGTTCTCTTGATAACAAAACTGCTTTAGATGCTATCGAAGGTATGATTGTCGGTGATGTTTATCATACTTCTGATGACGGCAAAGAGTACGTTTACACTGGCGAGGGATGGGAGCTGTTAGGCTTTACAATTGATTTATCTGCATATGCAACAACAGAATCTGTTACAAAGGCAATCAATGACAAGTTCAATGAACTTACAAAGTCTCTTGAGAATTACTACAACAAAGATCAGATTGATGGAAAAGTTACTGAATTAACAGGAGCTATTGCAACAGCAAAGCAGGAGGCAATTACAGCGGCAGCTACCGATGCTCAGTCAAAAGCAGACAAAGCATTATCCGATGCAAAGGCTTATGCCGATGGTTTAAACGGAGCAATGGATACAAGAGTAAAAGTTGTAGAAGGTGCTGTTACTTGGGCTGAAATTGCCTAAGTTATCCGTATCGGCTAATGGGATATCTAGGAGGTTATAATGGCATTTTTATCTTTAACAGAGGTATCTGAATCCAAACTAAAAGATGTCCCCATTACAGATGGTCAATTAATTTTCTGTAGAGATACGGGGAACTTTTATAAGGATTCAGCGACTTCGCGAAATCCTATATCTTCAGATTTTTTGGTGGTAAATGATCTTCCTCTCGCACCTTTAGCAAATAAATTGTATTTGTTATTGCCAAATACTCTTTATTTTTATAATAACGGAGTATGGGAAGAACTAAATGAATCACCAGTTGTAACGAAGGATACGAAATATGCATTTCCGAATATTGGTAGTGCATCAAAAATTTATGTTGCTACGGCAGAGAATAAAACTTATCGTTGGAGCGATGACGATTTGAAATATTACTGCATAGGTAGTGACTACAATGATATCAATATCATAAATGGAGGAGGGGCTGCATAGCTTCTTCTCCTTATTTAATTAAAGGAGAAAACTAATATGGCAAACAATGTTTTAAATACAAGGATTGTCCTTTGTAATGATACAAGTGTTACATGGGCTTCATCTGATAAGGTGTTGCTTAAAGGTGAAATGGCAATTGAATTTCCTGAATCTGGCGCGCCAAAATTTAAGTTTGGTGATGGGACAAACACCTTTGCTAATTTACCATATTCAGCAATGACACCTGACGAAGTATCAGCTGCTATCAAATCTGCCGTAGATGCAGCAAAGCATAGTCATAGCAATAAATCTATTTTGGACGCTATTACTGCATCATTTACAACTCAGTTGAAAGCAAATTATGATAAAGCATATACACATTCCATCTCAAATCATGCGCCAAGTAATGCACAAGCAAACGTAATTGAGGGTGTTTCTGTGAATGGTACTAAACTTACACCGAATTCTAAGGTTGTCGATGTAACTGTACCAACAAAGGTAAGTCAGCTCCAAAATGATACTGGCTTTATCACATCATATAAAGATACAAAATATACATTAGGTGCTCCATCTGGTGCTGCAAATGGAAATGCAACTATTGATATTACAGATAGCGATAAGAATAAACAGTCACTTAAGATCAGTGGCGCAGGTGCAACTAAAGTAACAACAGATTCAAGTGGCAATATCGTTATCACATCAACAGACAATAACACTGTATATTCTCACCCAACTTCTGGTGTAACAGCTGGTACATATAAGTCTGTAACAGTTGATAATAAGGGACATGTAACAGCTGGTACAAATCCTACAACTCTTTCTGGATACGGAATTACTGATACTTATACAGGCGCACAGATTGATTCAAAAATTTCTAGTGCTGTAGCAAATGCAGACCATTTAAAGAGAACTATTGTAAATACACTTCCAAGTGTTGATACTGCTGATGAACATACAATTTATATGGTACCGAAAGCTTCTGGTGCTGTAGGTTCTGGTGCTAATAATGGTTATGATGAGTACATGCTTATTAAAAGCGGAAGTACAAAGAAATTTGAGAAAATCGGTGATTCTGCTGTTGATCTTACTAACTATGCGACAAAAGCTTATGCAGACCAATCCGAAGCAGATGCTTTATCTGCCGCTAAAACTTACGCAAATGGACTTGCCAAAAATTATGCTACAGCAGCACAGGGCGTAAAAGCCGACTCAGCAGTTCAGTCTGTAAAGATTGGTACGAAAGAGTATAAGTCTGGCACTACTGTCACTCTCCCATCTTATCCTACAACACTTCCTGCAAGTGATGTTTATGCTTGGGCAAAAGCAAGTACAAAACCTACATATACAAAGTCTGAAGTGGGGCTTGGAAATGTAGATAATACAGCAGACGCAAATAAATCTGTTAAATATGCAACAAGTGCAGGTTCAGCAAACTCTGCGACAACTGCGACGACTGCAAGCAAATTAGGTACAAATGCAGGTTCTACAACACATCCTGTATATTTTGCGAACGGTGTTCCAGTTGAGGCAAATGTATCCTCTGACTTCTTAGTTCAGGGTTCTAACACAATTGTTTTTGATTGTGGAAATGCATCAGCATAATAAAATATAGGTTTAAATAAATGGATACCTCTATGTGTATCCATTTTTCTATGCATAGAGGTATATCAATACCTTCATATATTTATAAATTAAGGAGGTTGAAAATATAATGGCAGAAAATACCATTAATGTAAAAGTAAAACAAAGAACTGATACGGAAAGTAACTGGGCTTCTAAAAATCCTGTTCTACTGGATGGAGAACATGGATATGTCAAAGGGTCTGGAAAATATAAAATAGGTGACGGAACGAAAAAATGGTCTGAACTATCATATTACGAGTCACTAAATACAACCGACAAAACAAAGTTAGATGGAATTGCAGTTGGGGCGAATAAAACAATAGTTGATTCAGCCCTTTCTTCTACTTCTACGAATCCTGTTCAGAATAAAATTGTGAATTCTGCACTTGCTGGAAAATCAAACAATGGTCACACTCATGATGACAGATATTATACTGAATCTGAAATAAATTCGAAACTAAATGGTAAAGCAAACTCGTCTCATACTCATAACTACGCAGGTTCTAGCTCAGTAGGTGGTGCTGCAAACAGTGCTGTAAAATTAGCAACAGCAAGAACTGTATCTAATACCGAAGACTTTGTAATGAGTTTTTCTTATGACGGATCTGCAAATAGTAATGCTAATCTAAGATATTATAATTCTTGTATTTATATCGGAAGTACAAATAATTATCCATATCATAGATTTGCGAAAATTGACACTCAAACAGATTCGTATGTTGATAAATCATCTACGTTTCTAATAACACAAGATTATAATGATGGAGGTTGGGGAATTATTAGAATCTCACTGCGAACAAATAGTTCTCCTGTTGTCTCTACCGTAGAAGCAAAATGGTTGGTAAGATGTGGATTGAATGTAGATTGTGTCCAAATTGGTTTATATGATGTTTTTGGTAAAACATATGCGGATGCCTTCTTTAAAACTTCTGGGGCATGGGCTGGAACTGTAATTAGAAACCTTGCGTCAGGAGCAAGAGGAAGCATAGCTAGAACTTGGACTTTAATTGATTCAACAGAAGCAGATAACACAACAACAAGTGACAAAAAAACTTCTACTGAATCTTATGCTTCGACAAGCACAGCTGCGACAACTCTACATTCTCAAGCATACACATCTGTTGTCGTAGCAACAGACGGAGGAACAGTTAGTTATGCTAATTCAGCAGGCAATGCTTCAAAGGTAAACAATCATACTGTGAATGCAGATGTTCCAAGTGGAGCAAAGTTTACAGATACGAATACTTGGAGACCTTTAGGTACTACTGCTGATACTGCTTGTGCAGGTAATGATAGTAGATTAAGTAATGCAAGACCTGCTAATGGTGGAACTGCTACATATGCAAATTACGTTTACGCAACTTCGCATCAAGGTTCGTGGTATCAGAATTCTCAATGGGACGGTACATATTTCCAAACAAACTACAAACTCGGTGATAATGTATTACCTATGAAAGTTGGTTATGCTGGCTATGCTGATTCAGCAGGTTCTGCAAATTCAGTAGCATGGAGCAATGTATCTGGTAGACCATCTTCGCTTCCTGCTAATGGTGGTAATTCTACTACGGTTAATGGTCATACAGTAAATAGTAATGTGCCAGCGAATGCGAAGTTTACCGATACATGGCGTGGAGTACAGAATAATCTAACTTCAACTGCTACTGATCAGTCATTATCAGCTTATCAAGGAAAAGTACTAAAAGATTTAGTAGATACAAAGACAACTTTTACTTATTCATCAACACAGCCAACTTCACCTGCTAGTAATGCTGTTTGGGTGGGTTAATTTGAAAGGAGAAAATTATGGCAAAGCCTGCTATCAGTAAAATTATACCGTTTGATGCTACGGCTGGTTACGTTTTCTCCTTTTCTTATATAGGAAATCAACCATATAAGAATAGAATTGTAATCAGGAATGCATTAACTAATGAAGTTATAAAAGATGAAACGATTTCAGAAATGAGATTCAGACATCCGATTAGTGGGAATATATTAACTAATGGAACGTCATATACAATACAAATATCTGTTTTTGATGAGAATAATAATGAATCAAGTCTATCTGACAAGATATTATTTACTTGTTATTCTACCCCTACTTTTAATTTTAGCGAATTAAATAATGGGACAAATTATGTAAAGTCATCATCATATAATGCTACAGTTAATTATTCTCAGAAAGAAAACAGGAAATTACAATCATACATTTTTTATTTGTATGATGCTACATATAATGAATTATCTAATAGTGAAACTAT
>OMFC01000248.1_pt1 | contig 32943 bp, 25 predicted proteins | sample 1645531 | NCBI WGS metagenome assembly OMFC01 (sample SAMEA103958112, study PRJEB25191) | human gut metagenome | biome: human-associated habitat [ENVO:00009003]; feature: intestine environment [ENVO:2100002]; material: feces | place: Germany | collected 2013/2015 | reverse complement strand
AGAAGAATCCGCCGTTCGGCAAGGGCCTCCCGCACCAGGGACCAGTTGCGGATGTTTTTCATGTACCGCACGCCGCCGTGAATGAGCTTTGTGGAGCGCGACGACGTCCCCGCAGCAAAGTCCTGCGCGTCCACCACGAGGGTCTTCAGGCCCCGGCTTGCCGCATCAACGGCTACGCCCAAACCGGTTGCGCCCGCGCCGATCACGACAACATCAAACGGCCGGGCACTTCTGAGCATCTCAAGCATCCGGGCGCGGTCAAGCGCCTTTACTGGCTGCGGCATGAAAGAAACTCCTTTTGGGGGATGACGGCGCCGGTAAGATACAATTTTTTCCCTCACCGGCAGATGAATGGTTAAGTTTAGCCGCTCAGCGGACGAAAAAAAGCGCACCTGCCGTTAAGACCGTGCGCTTTTACGTGCTTTCCCCTGAAAAACCACTCTTTAAGCCCGTGTGGTTTTCAGGCCGCCCGACAGTCAGAGCGTCTCTTTCTTCTCTTCGGTCGTTTCGCCGGCAGCAGCCTCGGCTTCAGGCGCTGCGGCAGCCTCTTCAGCGTCAGCCGCTTCGGTTTCAAGAGCGACTTCTTCACCTTCGGCAGCTTCTTCAGCAACAGCAGCTTGCGCCTGCGCTTTTTGATCACGCACGGCTTCGGCCTTGGCGGCCTCGTCCTTTACAAGGCGGCTTATCGCAATGATCTGGCGCAGCGCGGCGTTCACGGCCTCAGCGTCCGCAAAGTACGCGGCCACATCGGCATCAAGCCGCACGGTCTGCGTCTGCACAAAGGCGGCACGGTCCGTGTAGCGGCGGGTTTCAAAGGCCTTCGCGCGCGGGCCGGAACGGTCCCCGAAGCGCGGTTCGCTGCGGTCAAAGCGGCGGAAGGGCTTACCGTCGTTAAAACGGCGGTTGCCGCCGAAGGCGCCTTCGCGGCGCTCAGAGCGATCGCCCCCGAAGCGTTCACCGCGGTCGGCAAAACGGCCGCCGCGGTCCCCGCCGAAGCGATCGCCCCGGTCAAAACGGTCACCGCCGAAACGGCTGCCGCGGTCTTCGAAGCGGTCATTGGAAAAACGCGGACGGCGCTCGCCCCCGAAACGGTCGCCGCCCTCGGAGAAGCGGTCACCGCGGAAAGCGGGCTTTTCATTGAAACGGTCAAATGCGGGCTGCGGTTTGCGCTGCATGTTATGTCTTCCTATCAGTAAATTTGCGCGGCGGCACCCGAAATGCGCCGCGGCGTCAGGCCTTCTGTACCGTATAAAACACTGAGTGAGGCCTGTATTTTCACAATTTTCTCCGAAAAATCAACGGAGCTCATTTTTTTGGTTCAACACAGCAGGCAAATCCCCTGCCGTCTGAGTACACTTGAAGCATCAGGAAAGTCATTTAGTGACTTACCCAATATAAAAATTCCTACTCAACAGTAAAAAGAGAGGTTCAATATGTTGCAGGTCGTTTTTCACGGTGTAGACCGCTCTCCGGCTGCTGAAGCTGACGTCGCTGAACGTTTTGAAGCACTGAAACGCTTTGACGGCACGATCGGCGAATGCAAAGTCACGATCACCAAAGACGGTCATCAGGGCCTGGGCTCTTTTGCCGTCAAGATTGACCTCGCCATGTCCGGCCGCAGCAACGTGATTGCAACGGAAAGTGATCCCGATGCCATGGCTGCCATCAACAAGGTCTTCGATACCATCCGCCGCGTTGTCAAAGACGAAAACGACAAGCGTCACGGCCGTTAACCGTCGGTTCTGATTGTCTCCCGATTCAGCCGCCCGCTCTCATTGGAGTCCGGGCGGCTTTTCTTTTCATTCACACCCTGCGGCCTTCAGTCTGCCGCGGCCCGATAACACAAAAGCCCGCCGGAAATTCCGTACGGGCTTACTGTGGCGTCCCCAAGCGGATTCGAACCGCTGTACCAACCGTGAAAGGGTTGTGTCCTGGGCCTCTAGACGATGGGGACCCTGAATTCTTGGTGGAGGTAAGCGGGATCGAACCGCTGACCTCTTGCATGCCATGCAAGCGCTCTCCCAGCTGAGCTATACCCCCGAAGGAAGTCCGCATTATGAAGATGTTTTTCACAGAATGCAAGTCTTTTGAAGAAAAAACTTCCCTGACTTTTATTAGTTCACTGTTTTATAACGAAAAATAATTTTCATCCGATTCCAGTTTTTTGCAATGCGCCGGTTTTGTTAGGATTGCCGTAAGCCCTTTTTAGGAACAAACCCGATGTCCACCCGACTGCCCCCGCCTGCCTTTGAACAAAAGATTGTCACGTCTGACGCGCTGGCCTCACGCGCCGCAGCGCTTCCCAAACCCGTTGTGATGACAAACGGAGTTTTTGACATCCTTCACAGAGGGCACGTCACGTATCTTGCGCAGGCCCGTGCGCTCGGCGGCAGCCTCATTGTGGCGGTCAACAGTGACGCCTCCGTCAAAATGCTCGGCAAGGGTGATGACCGGCCGATCAACACGGAGTGCGACCGCGCGGCGGTATTGGCGGCCCTCGAAAGCGTGGATCTTGTGGTGGTCTTTACCGACAAGGTCCCCCTGAAGGTCATAGAAAAAGCCCGCCCCGACATCTACGTCAAGGGCGGGGATTACCGCGTTGAAGACCTTCCGGAAGCCAAACTCGTGGCCGGCTGGGGCGCCAAAACCGTGACAGTCACGTTTGACTACCAGCGCTCCACCACGGCGCTTCTGAAAAAAGTCCGCTCTTCTTAAATCGAATAGCCCGCAAGGCGCGCGTAGTGCACGGTCGCCGACAAAAAGCCCTGCTTGCTGCCGCAGTCAAACCTCTGACCTTCAAAGCGGTGCGCGTAGGTGTTCGCATCCTTTAGGCGCGCGGCAATGGCGTCGGTCAGCTGAATTTCACCGCCCACACCGCGCGGGATGCGCCGCAGGGTTTCAAAGATTTCCGGTTCCAGAACGTAGCGCCCGATCACGGCCATATCCGACGGGGCGTCCGCGGGCTGCGGCTTTTCCACGATCGAATGCACGCGGCTGGTGGCGCAAAGCGCGTCTTCCACGCCCACAATACCGTACTTGTTGGTCTGATCATGCGGCACGTCCTGCACCGCAAGGACGCTGCCGCCGCCCATGCGTTCACGGGCGTCCGTGAGCTGCTTTAAGGCCGGGGTCTGCGCGTAAACCAGATCGTCGGCCAGAATCACGCCGAAGGGTTCATCCCCCACCACAGGCTGCGCGCAAAGCACGGCATGCCCGAGGCCTAAGGGTTCAGGCTGGCGGATATAGATGAAGTTCACACCAGCGGGCGTAATGGAATGCACCAGGTCCAGAAGCTCGGTCTTACCTTTGCGGGCGAGATCTTCTTCAAGTTCCGGGCTCTTGTCGAAATGATCTTCAATGGCTCTCTTGTAGCGCCCCGTGATGAAAATCATGTCGGTGACGCCTGCGGCCGCCGCTTCTTCCACGGCGTACTGGATGAGGGGCTTATCCACCACCGGCAGCATTTCCTTGGGCATGGCCTTTGTGGCCGGCAGAAAACGCGTGCCGAGACCGGCCACGGGAAAGACAACTTTACGGACGGGTTTCATCGGAATTTTTCCCACAAAAAGGACTCGGCATCGGACAAGGAAGCGCCCGCTGAGTCAGGTTTTTCTTGAAGACCGCGATTTTAAACGGGTGCGTCCCTTCGCATGAACTCTTTGTGTTACAAAGTCCGCTCAGGTGCGCCCCTTTGCCGCGTCTAAAATGACGGCACTTTTTCGTTTCGGGCGTACATTGGCTTATGGCCGGAGAACTTTTTGCCATCGGCGATCTGCAGGGGTGTCTGGAAAGCCTTAAGGGCCTTCTTGAGCAGCTGCCGAAATCGGCGCACATCATTTTTGTGGGCGACATCGTTAACCGCGGCCCGCAATCCTTAAAGACACTGCGCAAAGTAAAAAAGCTCTGCGATTCGGGCAGAGCCGAAATGGTTCTCGGCAACCACGACCTGCACCTTTTGGCGGTTGCCGCCGGTGCCGGGCGCGTGCACCGCAAGGACACGATCGGGGAGATTCTTGAAGCACGCGACGGTGATGAGCTCATCGACTGGCTCAGAAAGCAGCCCCTCATCATCAATACGCCCGACACCGTCTTTGTGCACGCCGGAATTCCCCCGGCCTGGACCTTAAAAGACGCCTTAAGTCACGCCGAAGAAGCGCACCGCGCCCTGGCGGGCGACGACTGGAAAGCCTACCTTCAGGGCATGTACGGCAACGACAACTACAGCGACAGTCTTTCGGGCCCCGCCCGGATGCGCGCGATATTAAACGGCCTTACCCGCATGCGCTTTATGGATCCCGAAGGTAACCCCGACTACAGCATCAAAGAGGGCCTGGGCGCAGCACCCGCGGGATACAAACCCTGGTTTGAGTGCCCCCGGCGCGTCACGAAAACGATCTGCTTCGGCCACTGGTCGATGCTGGGGCTCATGCTGCGGCCAAAACTCATTGCCGTTGACACCGGATGCCTTTGGGGCGGAACGCTCACTGCCGTGCGGCTTTCCGACCGGCGCCTTTTTCAGGAACCCTGCCCCGAGTGGGCGGCACCTGCCTGCTGATGTTTTCAATCGGGTGGATCGACCTTAACAAGATCCGCCCTCTCTACAATCTCCGCTTATACCTGCCCGTCATTTTGTTTTTTTGGCCCGAGGTCACGTCATGCCTGCAAAAACCGCTGCCGCCCCCGAATCCGCCGCACCCGTCATCGCCATCCGGGGCGCCCGGCAGAACAACCTGAAAAACCTCGATGCGGACATCCGCACCGGAGAGCTCACCGTGATCACGGGCCCCTCGGGCTCGGGGAAAAGTTCGCTCGCCTTTGACACACTCTACGCCGAAGGCCAGAGGCTCTACGCCGAAACGTTCAGCCCTTACGCGCGGCAGTTTCTTGAGCGCTGCGACCGCCCCAAGGTGGACAAAATTGAGGGGGTGCCGCCTGCGATTGCCATTGACCAGAGCGGCACCGTGCGCACCTCACGCTCCACCGTGGGGACAATGACGGAAATCAACGACCACATCAAACTTTTGGTTGCCCAGAAGGCGCGCCTTTTCTGCCCCTGCTGCGGCCGCGAAGTCAAAGACATGTCGCCGGCCGCGGTCTGGGACGACATCAAGGCCTTTACGCTGGCTACGCCCGAAGCCCGTGTCTACATTCTCTTTACGGTGTCGGTGCCGAAGTCCTTTGAGCTTGAAAAAGCCAAAGCCGCATTAAACGCCCAGGGCTTTACGCACATTGAAGACGAAATAAAGACCAAAGACGGCACGGATCTTTCGGTGGCGGCCGACCGCTTTAAGGCGGGAAAAATCACCGATGCCCGCGGCCGTGAAGCCGTGGAAAAAGCGCTCGCGCAGGGGAAGGGCCGCAACGCCGGGCGCCTTACGGTGCGTGTTGTGACCGAAGCCGGTACCGTCGAGCGCCGCTATGCCGCGGGGCTTGTGTGCCCGGACTGCGACAAGACGTTTCACGCCCCCAACCCGTCGCTTTTCAGTTTCAACTCCCCTGTGGGCGCCTGCCCGGAATGCCGCGGTTTCGGCCGCGTGATGGGGCTTGATCTTGCGCTCGCCATTCCGGATCACTCCCGCAGTATCAACGGGGGCGCCGTCCGGCTTTTCAGCGGCACAGCGGGCGGCGAATGCTTAAAAGACCTCGCGCGCAGCGCAAAGGGGCACATCCGGCTTGACGTTCCCTACAGTGAGCTCACGCCCGCCGAAAAGAAGTGGCTTCTTTCCGGCGACCCGGCGCACACCGAAGGTGACCGCCGCTGGTACGGCCTTTACGGCTACTGGCGCTGGCTTGAATCGAAGTCCTACAAGATGCACGTGCGCGTGCTTTTATCGCGCTACCGCAGCTACACTGCCTGCCCGGTCTGCGACGGCTCACGGCTTAAACCCGAGGCGCTCTGGTGGCGTCTCGGAAGCCGCGCTGCGGCCGACGCCGTTTTAGGCAAGGACAAGACCGGCAAAGGCCTCTACCGCCGCTTTACCGGTAACGGCCTTGCGGGTATCGCCGCGCGCATCGACAAGGACCTTCCGGGCCTTACGGTGCACGATCTGATGCTGCTGCCGGTTGCACGTCTGAAAACCTTTTTCGACACGATTGCCACCGACATCACCGATGAGGCGGGAGCGCTCATTCTCGGCGAAATCCGCCGGCGCCTCATCTACCTCATGGACGTGGGCCTCGGCTACCTCACGCTTGACCGCCAGAGCCGCACGCTCTCCGGAGGCGAAGTCCAGCGCGTAAGCCTCACCACGGCCTTGGGCACCAACCTCACCGACACGCTGTTTGTGCTCGATGAACCCTCGATCGGCCTGCATCCGCGGGACATGGACCGCATCAACGCCATTCTTGAAAACCTCAAAAAGGCGGGCAATACGCTCGTGGTGGTGGAACACGATCCCCAGGTGATGCTTGCCGCCGACCGCATCATCGATATGGGACCGGGCGCAGGAAGCGCCGGGGGCACCATCGTCTTTGACGGCACGCCGCAGTCCATCCGCGCGTCCAAAACCGAAACCGGGCTTTACCTTTCCGGCAAAAAGTCCTGCGACGGCTTCAAGCACAAAGCCTTTGACCGGAAAAAAGATCCGAAGCTCACGGTCGTTAAGGCGCACGGCCACAACCTCAAAAACATCACAGTCGAAATTCCGTTAAACCGCATCACGACGGTAACCGGCGTTTCCGGGGCCGGCAAATCCACGCTCGTGACCGACATCATCGTGAGCAGCCTGCAGCGCGCCTTCGGTACCGCCGCCACCTCTGCAGAACCCACCGTTGAGCGAATTGACGGGATCGAAAACCTCAAGGCCGTGCACTTTGTGGATCAGTCCGAAATCGGGCGCACGACGCGCTCCACCCCGGTTCTCTACATGGGGGCCTTTGAAGAAATCCGCCGTCAGTTTGCCGCCACAAAGCTTGCCGCAGACCGCAACTACGACAGCTCCTTTTTCAGCTTCAACTACGGCATGGGGCGCTGCCCCACCTGCGAAGGTGCCGGGTTTGAGCGCGTGGAGATGCAGTTTTTAAGCGATGTGCTCATCAAGTGCCCCGACTGTAACGGCAGCCGCTACCGGGATGAAACGCTGGAAGTGACGATTGCGCCCGCGGGCAAACCCGCCAAAAACATCGCCCAGGTTCTTGACATGACGGCCGCCGAAGCCATCGACTACTTCGCAGGCAGCGACAAGATCGTCAAAAAGCTCAAGCCCTTAAGTGACGTGGGGCTCGGATACTTAAAGCTCGGACAAAACGTCTCCACGCTCTCCGGAGGCGAAGCGCAGCGCCTCAAACTTGCCTCCATTCTTATTGAAACCACGGGCTTTGCCCGCAGCCGTGCGCTCTACGTCTTTGATGAGCCGACCACGGGGCTTCACTTTTCCGACATTGCCAAACTGATTCCCTGTCTGAGGCGCCTGATTGAGGCCGGGCACTCGGTTCTTATCGTGGAACACAACCTTGACGTCATTGCCGCCAGCGACTGGGTGATTGACCTCGGGCCCGACGGCGGTGACGCGGGCGGCGAAGTGGTGGTCTGCGGCACGCCCGAAGCGCTTGAGAAAAAAGGTGTCGGCTACACCGCCCGGGCTCTCGCGGCCTACCACAAGGCACTCAAAAGCCGCGCGGGCAAAATGACCGGTTGGTTTGACGACACGGCGCCCCTCATTGAAAGCCAGAAGGAAGTCAAAGGCCGGTCGCTTCAGAGCGTGTGGCGTGAAGCGCGTCAGGGCGACCTCGGAATTTTCGGCGCCCGCGAGCACAACCTCAAAAATATCGACGTTGTGTTCCCGAAGAAAAAGCTCACGGCTGTGACCGGTGTTTCCGGTTCCGGCAAGTCAACGCTGGCTTTCGGCATCGTCTTTGCCGAAGGCCAGCGGCGCTACCTTGAAAGCCTCAACGCCTACGCGCGTACCATGGTGCAGCCCGCGGCACGCGCCGAAGCCGACCGTATTGTGGGAATCTCTCCCACCGTTGCCATTGAACAGCGCACAAGTCGCGGCGGCAATAAGTCCACCGTCGCCACGATGACGGAGATTCAGCACTTTCTGCGCCTGATTTATCTGAAACTCGGCGTGCAGTACTGCCCGGACTGTCATGTTCCGGTCAAGGATCAGTCCTTTGATGCGGTGGTGGCGGCCGTCATGCGCCGCCATAAAGGCAAAACTGTTGCGGTGTGCGCCCCCGTTGTCAGTAACCGCAAGGGCATTTACACGGAGCTTGCCGCTGACGCCGCAAAAGCCGGCGTGCGGTGGCTGCTCGTGGATGACGCGTGGAAAGACACGGCGCACTTTCGGCCGCTTGCGCGCTACTACGACCACTCGATTGACTGGCCCGAAGGCGTGGTGAGAATAACACCTGAAAACGAAAAGGAACTGCGGCGGCTCATCAGCGCGGCGCTTGCCCGCGGCAAAGGCACGATCCGCATCTTTCCCGATCCGGAAAAAACAAAGAGCTGCTCCGCTTTGGGCGTTTACTCCACGGTACGGGCCTGTCCGGAATGCGGCAGAAGTTTTCCTGACCCCGATCCCCGGCTTTTCTCCTACAACAACCGTATGGGGTGGTGTCCGACCTGTTTGGGTTCGGGCGTCGTGTCCGACAAGGGCGGGGCCGCCCCCGAAGACGCGACCTTTGCCTACGCGCATGAACACAAAGGCGACATGGCCGACTTCATGGACAGCGACGAAAACATCACGGCAGCCGAAGGCACACACGTCTGCCCGGACTGCGGCGGCGCACGCTTAAACGCCGTTGCCCGCAATGTGCTGTTTGCCGGACGCTCCATCTGCGAAACAACGGCGCTGCCGGTGGACGAATCACTGGCTGCCCTCAAAGCCGTCCGGCTTAAGGGCCGGGAAAAACTGATCGGCGAAGACGCCCTCAGGGAAATCGTCTCGCGCCTTGCGTTTTTAAAGTCCGTGGGGCTCGGCTACATCGCGCTGGACCGTGCTTCGCCCACGCTTTCGGGCGGCGAAGCGCAGCGTATCCGCCTTGCCGCGCAGCTGGGCAGCAACCTGCAGGGGGTCTGCTATGTACTCGATGAACCCACAATCGGCCTTCATTCCCGCGACAACAAGCGCCTCATCGAAAGTCTTGTGGGACTCAGACAAAAAGGCAACACCGTGCTTGTTGTGGAGCACGACGAGGACACGATCCGCGCGGCCGAACATATCGTTGACATCGGCCCGGGCGCCGGAAGCCGCGGCGGCGAACTCATTTTCGAAGGAAGTTTCAAGGACCTTCTGAAAAACAAAAAGAGCGTCACCGCGCAGATGCTGAGAAACCCCTTAAAGCACACGGGTGTAGCCCAGCGCAAAACCACGAAGGAGACGCCCGCAATCACCGTACGCGGCGCGTTCCTGCATAACCTCAAGGATCTCACCGTGAGGCTGCCCCTGGGGCGCCTGATTGTGCTTTCCGGCGTTTCCGGCTCCGGAAAATCGACGCTTGCGCACGACGTGGTGGGCGCTAGCCTTGAAGCCGGGCTCACGAACCTCAAGGAAGTCAGGCGTCTGACGCGTGCCGGCAAAACGCGTTTTCCGGTCTTTACTCCTGCGGGCTGCAAAGCTGTTGACGGGATTGAACAGATCGCACGCGTGCTTGAAGTCGATCAGACCCCGATCGGCAAGACACCGCGCTCGTGCCCTGCGACCTACGTGGAATTTTTTAACCGCATCCGCGATATTTTTGCCAACACCAATGAGGCGCAGGAGAGGGGCTTTAGCGCAACACGCTTTTCCTTTAACACCGAAGAAGGGCGCTGCCCGGTCTGCGCGGGCCAGGGACAGATCCGGGAGGAAATGAACTTCCTGCCGGACGTCACGATGACGTGCGAAGCCTGCAAAGGCATGCGCTTTGACGAAGACACCCTTTCCATTAAGTGGCACGAGCGCTCGATCGGCGAAATTCTCAACATGTCGGTGGACGACGCGCTCGAATTTTTCGCCGCGCAGCCCGCGGTCTCCCATCCCCTGCAGCTCATGCAGGACGTGGGGCTCGGATACCTCAGGCTCGGTCAACCCTCCAACACGCTCTCCGGAGGCGAAGCGCAGCGTATCAAACTCGTGACGGAACTTGCGAAAGCCGGACGTCCCGGCGAGCAGATTCGGCAGAGAAAAACGCCGCACACCTTCTACATCCTGGATGAACCGACGGTGGGGCTTCATATGGCCGACGTTGCCAAACTCATCAACGTCCTGCAGCGACTGACCGCGGCCGGCAACACCGTGCTTGTGGTCGAACATAATCTCGACGTGATTGCCGAAGCCGACTGGGTGATTGATTTGGGCCCCGAGGGCGGCCCCGAAGGCGGCCGCATCGCCGCGCAGGGCGAACCTGTTGATGTAGCCAAAGCCGACACCCCGACGGGCCGGGCGCTTGCGGAATTTCTTGCGCAGCACAAGGGCTCTGAAAAGCCGGAAAACAAACCTCCGAAAAAGGCACCTGCCAAGCCGAGAGCCAAACGCAAACCCACGGAGGCATCCTGATGACAATTGAGATATTTCGTGTCGGAGGCTGCGTCAGGGACCTGCTGCTCAGAAAGGAGGGTCTTGACATTCCCGAGGGCGACCGTGACTGGGTGGTAACGGGTGCCACACCCGAAGACATGGTCTCCAAGGGCTATCTCCCGGTGGGCGCGGACTTTCCGGTCTTTCTGCATCCCGAAACGCATGAGGAATATGCGCTTGCCCGAACCGAGCGCAAAACCGCAGCGGGTTACCACGGCTTTCAGTTTTATGCGGCACCCGACGTGACGCTTACTGACGACTTAAGGCGGCGCGACCTCACCATCAACGCAATGGCCCAAAGTGCTGACGGTACGCTCATTGACCCCTACGGAGGACAGAAGGATCTCAAAGCGCGGCTTTTGCGGCACGTAAGCAGCGCGTTTGCCGAAGACCCCGTGCGCATTCTGCGGATTGCCCGCTTTGCCGCCAAGCTTCCGGGCTTTACCGTGGCACCGGAAACCATGGTGCTTCTCAGAAAAATGGTGGCCTGCGGCGAAGCCGATGCACTTGTTGCAGAGCGCGTCTGGGCGGAATTTAAAAAGGGACTGATGTCGGCGGATCCCGCTGCGATGATTGCGGTGCTGAAAGCCTGCGGCTACTGGGAAAGGGCTTTCCCCGAAGTACCTGCTTCCGGCAACGAAATCCGTGCGCTCACACGGGCAGCGAAAGCCGGTTTTCCCCTCACTGTGCGCGCCGTGCTTCTTTTTGAAACAGCCGGCGAAGACGAAAGCGCCGTGCGCAGACGCTTTAAGGCGCTCAGGGCTCCCGCTGACGTGACGGAACTCGCGCTGCTTGACAACCGGTTAAGAGACGCCGTCACGACTGCCTCAACACCCGAAGCCATGGCCGACGTCCTGGAAAAAAGCGATGTGCTGCGGCGTCCGGCCCGTTTTGAAGCGCTTTTGGAGGCGGCAGAGGCAAGGCACCCGGACTTTAATCCCGAGAAACTCAGAAAAGCCGCAGCGCTTTGGTGCGCGGTTGACGCCGGTAGTGTTGCCCGCGAAGCGGTCAGCGAAGGTAAGCCCGCTGAAATTGCCGCGCGCGTTGCTGCCGCACGCCGCAAGGCTCTTATGCAGCCATAGTCTCAGAGAATGCGCGCAATAAGCCACGCTCCGATGAAAATAAGGAGCGTGCTTGCAAGCGGAATGCTGATTTTGCGGCGCCCGAGCATGAAATTGATGTCTCCGGGGAGCCTTCCGAGCCCGAATTTCGAAAGCCACGGCACGGCCGTCATCAGCACCATCAGAACAATTAAAATCGTGAAAATCCAGCGCATGAGCGCATTCTAACGAGCAGCCGCTGCAAAAAACGACTGTTGACGCAATGTCCGATATTTTCAATGAGCTGCGGCTCACCTGCCGCAGACTCACGTTAAACCGCTACCGTAAAGAAGCCGCCATCGGCGCTTTAACGAAGGAACACGGCCGCACGCAACCCGTCATTCTCACGATCGACGTGTGGGTCGGGAACCCCCTTAAAAACGACCGGCTCGATGCGGTCTACGACTACCGTCTTCTGCCCGCGGCCGCCGACACTGTGATTGCCGCGGGGCACATTGAACTGCAGGAAACACTCGTTGAACGCATCGCGCAGACGCTCCTCGCAGACGACCGCGTCAGAGCCGTGCGCGTTTATTCCATTAAACCTGAAGCCTATGAAAACTGTGACGGGATCGGGGTGGAAATCTTCCGCCTTGCCCGTCCGGGAAAGACGCTATGACAGACACCGTTGAGGAAAAACCCGTTGCCTGGCCTGCCGCGCCCAAAATGACCAAAAGCGGCGAAGACAATAAAAAGTGTGTTGAAGCAGCACCCGGCCGCCACGTCAAAGCCTCCGTTTCCGTGAGAAAACTCGAAAAGCGCATCGTGCGTCTTACCGCACAGGCCATTGCCGACTACGACATGATCCGTGAAGGCGACAAAGTGATGGTCGCGATGAGCGGGGGCAAAGACAGTTACGTGCTTCTTGAAGTACTCCGGAAACTCCAGGCCCGCGCGCCCGTACACTTTGACATCATTGCCGTGCACGTCAATCAGCACATTCCGGGCGGGCCCACGCCCATTGTGGAAAAGTTTCTGGCGGGGGCGGGCGTCCCCTATCACATCGAGGATCAGGACACCAATTCCATCATCGAGCGGCTGATTCCCTCCGGTAAAAACGTCTGTTCGCTCTGCGCCCGGCTGCGGCGCGGCATTCTTTACCGCGTTGCCAAAGAACTCGGCTGCACCAAGATTGCACTCGGGCATCAGATGGATGACGTTGTCTCGACGCTCCTTCTTAATATGTTTTACGGCGGACGCATCAAGGCAATGCCCCCGGTTTTGTTCAGTGACGATCACAACAACACCGTTATCCGGCCGCTCATTTACGTACGGGAATACGAAAACCTCAAGTGGGCCAAAATCCAGGAGTATCCGCTAGCGCCCAAGGACCTGTGCGGGGCCGGAGAAAACAAAAAGCGGCGCGAAATCAAGGAACTCATGGCTGAGTGGGACAGAAAGTACGACAGCCGCATCTACAATCTCTTCATGAGCACCACGCGCGTCTCACCCTCGCAGCTTGCGGACAAAACGCTCTGGAACTTCTTTAACCGGGAAGCGGGCGGCGTGCGCATTGCGCCCGAGGCGCCGGGCGATGATGACGATGTCTGAAATTTTGGAGCAACACCTATGCGTATCTACAGCACTGCTTTTGCCGAAGGCGGCGAAATCCCCGTGAAAAACACGCAGGAAGCCGAAGACCTCTCGCCCGAGCTCGTCTTTGAAGACATTCCGGCGGGCACCAAGAGTCTGGTTCTCATTGCCGATGATCCGGACGCTCCCGACCCCAAGGCCCCGAAGTACCTGTGGCTTCACTGGCTCGTCATTAATCTGCCGGCAGACACCAAAGGTCTGCCCGAAGGTGTTAAGCAACTTCCGGCAAAGGCCCGCACCGGCATCAACGACTGTGATGCTGAGGGTTGGTCGGGACCCCGTCCTCCCATCGGCGTGCACCGCTACTACTTTCACCTGTTTGCGCTTGATACGGAACTGACGCTTTCCGCGGGCTTTAAACGTGCTGACGTCGAAAAAGCGATGAAGGGGCACATCCTTGCCAAGGCTCAGACCTTCGGGACGTATCTGCTGCTTGCGAATCGGTGAGAGTACCTAAGAGGTGACTGTTTTCTCAAGCTTTTTTCTGAGAGAACAGTCCCGCTTCTTGCCGCACTCCGAAATATTCTTCAGAATTACGCCCTGAAGTGCGGCGCTTTCGGCCTGTGTCGGGCCTGCGGCGCCCGTCTTTGTTCAGGAATGTGTCCTGTTCGGCACTCTTTCAATAAATCTGACGCCTATGTCCATCAAAAATCTGCTTGTGGCAGCCGCTGCCGCCGCCACGATTTTCACGGGTTCCGCCAATGCCGCTCCGGTTGAATACACGGTCGGCACGGGTGCAACCTACCGTCCTTTCGAATTCCAGGCGCCCACGAAGGAAATCGTCGGCTTTGACATCGATCTGATGAAGGAGATCGCCAAGGCTCAGGGCTTTAAGGTGAAGTTTGTGAACACCCTCTGGGGCGTGATTTTTGAATCGGTAAAAAACGGCGACCGTGACATCATCATGAGCGGCATCACGATTACGCCGCAGCGCAAGGAGTCCGTTGACTTCTCCTATCCGTACTTTGCCGCGCACCAGCTCATCCTCACGCAGAAAAACCTGAAGGTGAACTCCCTTGCGGAACTCAAGGGCAAAAACATTGCCGTGTGCGCCAATTCCGCCGGTGACATTATTTCCAGCAAGGCTTTCGGCAAGGCTTCCCCCAACATCAAGCGCTTTGACAACACGCCCCTCGCCCTTGAAGAACTCAACGCGGGCGGCGTTGACGCTGCCGTGGGCGACGTCGGTGTCTTTGCCTACTATGCGCAGCAGAACCCCGACAAAGACTTCAACATGACGCGCGACACAAGCTTTGAAGATCAGTATTTCGGTATTGCCGTGCGTAAGGGCAACACCGAACTGCTCAACAAGATCAACGAAGGCCTCAAGAAGGTGATCGCTTCCGGCGCCTACGAGAAGGTCTACCGCAAGTGGTTCGGCGCCAAGGCTCCGATTCCCACACTGCCGATCCCGTAAAATAACGGTCTGACCGGATAAGAAACGCGCCCCGAAGCAGTCACAGCACTGCACTTTCGGGGCTCTTTCGTATATAAAAACCTGTCATCCGGCACCGTTTGTCCGTGCCGGCGGCAGTCACAGAAAGAGCTGCAGCCGGCGCTTTCCGTCGTTTCGTCAACCAGAGGGGAACCTATCCATGAGCGGTTTTCGCTTAGACGTTCTTGCCGAATACTGGCCGCTTTTTGTCGAAGGCGCCGCCATGACGATCAAGCTCACCGTAGCCTGCGTCGTCTGCGGCGTGATGCTCGGCATGCTTCTCGGCATGGCCCGCATGGCTTCCGCGCGCCACGATCCCTGGAAATCGATTCTTTACTACGGCGTGCGCTGGCCCGTGACGATCTGGGTGAGCTTTTTCCGCGGCACGCCGCTTTTTGTGCAGATCTTTCTGATGTACTTTGCGGTGCTGCCGATCTTTATTCATCCGGTCGACGGCCTCATCATCAGCGGTTCGCTCGCCCGGGAACTGCGCGGCAGCTACGGCGCTCTGATTGCCGGCTTTCTGGCGATTTCGTTAAACGCCGGCGCCTACATGAGTGAAGTCTTCCGCGCCGGCATCCAGTCCCTGGACAAAGGCCAGAGCGAAGCGGCCAGAAGCGTCGGCATGAGCTACTGGCAGTGCATGCGCCACATCATCCTGCCGCAGGCCTTCCGCCGGATGCTTCCGGCCCTGGGCAACAACGCCATCGCTATTTTGAAGGACTCTTCTCTGGTGTCGGCAATCGGCCTGACGGAACTCGCGTACGCCGCGCGTACCGTTGCCGGCGCTTCGGCACGCTACTGGGAGCCCTACCTCACCATTTCCATCATGTACTGGGTGATGACGCTCGGCCTTGCCTGGCTCATCCGCTTTCTGGAGCAGCGCCTCGGTAAGGGAGACGACAAATGAGTGACGCACCCGTGATGATTTCCATCCGCAATCTCAAAAAAAGTTTCGGCGACCTGCACGTGTTAAAGGGCATTGACCTTGACGTGCGCCGCGGTGAAAAAGTGGTGGTTCTCGGCCCCTCAGGCTCAGGCAAGTCCACGATGCTTCGCTGCATCAATGCGCTGGAAGACGCCGACAGCGGCACGATCACGGTGGACGGCGTGGAAGTCACCAGCCGCCGCACCAACATCAACCGCCTGCGCGAGCACTTGGGTATGGTGTTTCAGCGCTTTAACCTGTGGCCGCACAAGACCGTGCTTGAAAACGTCATGCTCGGCCAGATGGTGGTCTCGGGCCGTTCAAAGGCAGAGGCCCGCGAGCGGGCTCTGAAAATGCTCGAGCGCGTGGGGCTTGCCGCCAAGGCCGACGAATATCCCGTGCGGCTTTCGGGCGGCCAGCAGCAGCGCGTCGGCATTGCCCGTGCGCTTGCCATGGACCCCAAGGCGATTCTTTTTGACGAACCCACATCAGCCCTTGACCCGGAACTTGTGGGCGAAGTGCTTACCGTCATGAAAAGCCTCGCCGACGAAGGCATGACGATGATCGTGGTCACGCACGAAATCACCTTTGCCCGTGAGGTTGCCGACCGCGTGATCTTCATGGACGGCGGCGTGATTGTCGAGCAGGGCAATCCCGAAGACGTTCTCGTGCACCCCAAGGAAGAGCGCACCCGCGCCTTCTTAAAGCGCGTGCTCTAAGAGCATCCAGGCCTGTCCGCAAAGCCGGTACCCGTTTGGGGAACCGGCTTTTTCTTTACGACAAAAAAAGGGGCGGAAGTCCGGAGAATTCCGCCCGAAAAACGAAAGCAAGGAGAAGGAGAAGGAGAAGGAGAAATCTGGCTTTCGGTGTATTACGGCACTTTGAAATCAAACTGGTGGCACTGATTGCAGAAGTTTTCCGAGGGCTGGTGCCCGAGGTGGCAGTTCGTGCAGTCAAGCGAATCCTGATAGTGCGGGGACACATGGGGATTGACGGGCTTGACGTTCTTGGTTTTGGCTACAAGAGCCTTCACGTTATGACAGACCGTGCAGGTCGCGGTCGTCGGTTCCTGAGGATTGGCCTTATCGGGCCCGTGGCAGACCGTGCACTGCACGCCCTTGGCAACATGGCGGTCGGCAAGCATCGGAGCGGCCGTGACGGTAGAGACGGCTGCGGCTAAAAGGGCCGCGGTAAACACGGCGGTCATTGTCTTTTTCATGGCGGGATCTCTGTTATTGTCAGCCTTCATGTGCTGGCGGCTCTTTTTGAGTGCCGCAGCACCGACTGCGTGAGACGCATCCTAAAGAGAGGTGCAAAGCCGCACTACATCCCGAAGCATGGGATACCTATCCCGCGGGATGTAGTCACTTTGCCGCTTTGATTTCAGAATGCTCCCCGTCACACAACAAAGGACGCCGGCCGCGCCTTTCAATGCACACGGCGCCCGAACTCAACGAAAGAAGAGGAAACACCATGGATATGATTGATTCAAGCCGCCGCGGTTTTCTGAAGTCCGCCGTTGCCGCCGGTGCCGCCGTGATGGCTTCGGCTGCCGCCAATGCCGGCATTCCGGCCTCGAGCGTCAAAAAGTACGACGAAACCTTTGACGTCGTCATCATCGGTTCCGGCTTTGCCGGCATGGCCTGCGCCTATAAGGCTGCTCAGGCGGGGCTGAAGATCCTGATGCTCGAAAAGATGAGCGTCGTGGGCGGCAACTCCGCCATCTGCGGCGGCAACGTCGCCTGCCCGAACAACCCCGTGCAGAAAGCTCTGGGCATCAAGGACAGCAAGGAACTCTTCATCGCCGACTGCATGAAGGACGGCCTCGGCATCAACTATCCGGACCTCTTGGGCACGATCGCCGACCGCTGCAACGACACCATCAAGATGGTGGTCGATCTCGGCTGCGAATTCGTTCCCAACCACATGCTCTTTGAAGGCGGCCACTCCGTTCCGCGTTCTTATGAAATCAAGGCCGGCACCGGTTCCGGTTACATCCGCCCGATGCACGCCGCGCTGCAGAAGCTTCCCAACGTCGTGATTCGCACCCGCGCCAAGTTCGATGACTTCATCATCGGCGCCGACGGTGCCGTCGAAGGCGTCACCTACCGCTCCGGCTACCGCTTCAACAGCAAACTGGAAAGCGACGATCTGGAAAATAAGACCGGCCGCACCAAGACCGTTCGTGCCCTCAAGGGCGTGATGCTTGCCGCGGGCGGCTTCTCCCGCGACATCTGGTTCCGCCAAACGCAGGATCCGCGCGTTGTGCCCACGACGGACTCCACCAACCAGCCCGGCGCCACCGCAGGCGTTCTCACCAAGGCGCTCGGGATCGGTGCTGCCCCGGTGCAGCTTTGCTGGCTGCAGTTCCTGCCCTACTGCAATCCCCGTGAAAAGGGATTCGGCGTTTCCGTGAACTTCACCAACCACGCCTGCATGGACCTCGGCATGGTTGTCGACCGTAAGACCGGCAAGCGCTTCATGGACGAACACGCCGGCCGCAAGATCAAGTCCGACGCCCTCTTTAAGGTGATCGGCACGGATGAAAACTACCCGATCGCCGTCTGCGATGATGCGATTGTGAAGGCAATCAACCCGTCCTTTGTGAAGCTGCCGCTGGAAATGGGGACGGTGAAGAAGTTCAACACCCTCGAAGAACTCGCCGATTACTTCAAGATCAACAAGGCCGCGTTCCTTGAAGAAGTCAAGCGCTTCAACGGCTTTGTGAAGACGGGCGAAGACAAGGACTTCCACCGTATTCTGAAGTTCAACAAGGGGCTCGATGTCTCCAAGCCCCCGTTCTACGGCATCGAATGCTGCCCGAAGATTCACCACACCATGGGCGGCGTGAAGATCAACCCGAAGGCTCAGGTGATTTCCGACGTGACGCACAAGCCCATCAAGGGGCTCTACGCCGGCGGCGAAATCGTGGGCGGTGTGCACGGCGCCTCGCGCCTCGGCACGGTCGCCGTGATCGATGCCCTTACCTTCGGCATGATCGCCGGTGAACAGTTCGCTGCGATGGCGAAGTAATTAAAAGAAAACGGCTCCTCCGAAAGAACGGAGGGCACCACGGTTTGTCCCGGTGCCCTCCGTCTTTTTTGCCTCAGAGTTTTTGTAAAGCCCGTTGTGCCGCTTCGCGCCCTGCGGCGCGCCCCATCACAAAGCACGCTGTCATCTGCATGCCGCCCAAGCGGTCACGGCCGAAAATGCCGCCCGCGGTTTCACCGGCCGCGTAAAGTCCCTCAATCACGCCGCCTCCGACTTTGCGCACGCGGCAGGCCGTGTCAGTGCTGATGCCTCCGAGCGTGTTGTGCACGCTTAAAACTTCTTTTCCCCAGTAAAAGGGGGGCTTTTCAATCGTCTGCAGGAAAACGGTTTTGCCGAAATCGGCATCTTTTTTCTCTGCGACGGCCTTGTTGTAGCGCGCAAGCGTGCGTCTTAACACAAAGGGCTCAATGTCCATGCCGCGCGCCATCGACTCAAGCGTTTCGGACTTATGCACGTAGCCGTTGGCCAGCTTAATGCCGAGCGAGGTCCCCTTAAAGGAGCGTGCGTCCGTGATCACCCACATCGCTTTTTCCGGGAGGTCAAAAATCGCGTCGGAAATTTCGCCGGTGGAAGCCCCTTCATTGACAAAGCGCTTACCCTGCATGGTGAGATAGATTTCTGCGCCTGCGTATTCAAGCAGCCTGCCCCCGGAATAGGCAAGCAGCAGAATATTTTCCATGCCGGCAAGCTGCGCGCCGAGCTTGTCGGCAAGCGCTATGCCGTCGCCTGTTGCCCCGTCAAAATAAAGCCCCTGAGGATTGGCCGTCGTGGGCATTGCCATATCGATTCTCGGATCCCAGCGCATGCGCATCGCGGTGTTGGCGGTAAAGCCGCCGCAGGCGAGAATCACCGTGCGCGCCAGGCCCGTGTGCCGGCTGCCGTCGCGGGTATTGAGGACGGTAAAGCGCCAAAGCCCGTTTTCACGCGTGAGGTTTTCGAGCTTATGCATGAGCCTCAGCTCACAGCCGAGCTCCCGCACCCTGCGGTTTAAAACCGTGATGTAGTGCCGGCCGCCCGCGCTGCCCGCGGGACTGATGCAGCGCGGCCTTAAGCCCCCGAGCGCCTGAAAGACGACGGAAGAAAATTCCACGCCCTGCGCCTCAAGCCAGTCGGCTGCTTCTTCGGAGTGTTCGGCCAGAAACCGCACCATCGGCACGTCAATGCTGCCGCCGATACGACGGGCCTCTTCGGTGAGAATGCCGGCGGAGTCTTCAATCCCCTGCGGCTTTTGCCGCCGGGGGCTAACGACTGCCAGTGACCCGCTGCTGTAAACGCTGTGCCCGCCCACCAGGGGCCCTTTTTCAAGTATCAGCACGCGCGAAGCTCCCGCTTCCCGGGCGGTGGCGGCGGCCGTGAGGCCCGCTGCGCCGCTGCCGGCCACAAGAACGTCCCAGGGCGCTTCCTCTTCTGAGGCAAAAGCCTTCTGTCCGAGAAGAGCCGCGGCCAAAACCGCCTTTGCCACCGTCCGGCGGGCAATCATCGCAAGCCTCCCGTTAAATCGTCCTTCTCACGGATAATGCCGAGCGCCGTAAGCAGCCGGTAGGCTTCCAGGGGACTTTTCACACCCAGTTTGGCAAAGGCGTTGGCGCGGTGCATTTTGACCGTGGGCTCACTGATCCCCAAGGCCTGCGCAATAGCCTTATTGGCCGTATCAAAGGCCGCAAGTTCAATCACCTCGCGCTCTCTGGGGGTGAGCTCATCGTAAACCGCCCGGCGTTTGTTGAGTTCGTCGCGGGCGCGCTGTGCCTCGCAGGACGCTGCAACGGCTTTTTTGACGGCCGCGATAAGGACCTCGGGCTTAACGGGCTTTTCCAGAAAGTCGCTTGCTCCGTTACGCATTGTGTGCACGGCCATACTGACGTCGCCGTGCCCGGTGAGAAAAATCATCGGCAGCGAAAAACGCCGCGTCTGCAGCACTTTCTGCAGATCAAGCCCCGTGAGTCCGGGCATGCGCACGTCGGCAATGAGGCATCCCGGGCGCGTCATCAGGTCGTGTTCCAGAAACGCTTCGGCGCTTGCGTAAGACACCGTCTCAAAGCCGCAGGTCTGCAGCAGCAGTTTCTGCGACATCAGAAAGATTTCATCGTCGTCCACGAGCCGCACCAGGGGCGTTAAATCCGTCATTTGTCTTCTCCGTTTTTCTTTTCCTGATGTTTCTCCGGCGCCGCGTCCGTCACAAACCGTACCGTGAGCCCCCCGGAAGGCCGCCGCTCAAAGGTGAGCGTCGCCCCGTGACTGTCGGCAATGCCCCGGACAATTGAGAGACCGAGCCCCAGGCCTTCGGGCTTCACGCTTTGCATGAGCGACTGCAGCCGGCTGAATTTTTCGTCCGTCAGATACGGGCCGTTATCCGTCACTTCAAGCCGCCAGTTGCCTTCATCATCGGCGGCAAGCGTCACGGCAACGGCAGGCCGTACGGTTCCCTCAAGCGCCTCGGCGGCATTTTTAAGGAGATTGAAAACGAGGAGCTCAAGTTCCAGGGCATCCCCGATCACGGGCGCATGCTCCGGCACCGATACCGTCACGGGAACAGGGCTTCTGAGCGAACTCTTCATGCTGCGTACGGCGCGCCTCACCGATTCAGCAAGGTCGCACTCCGTATGCGCGAGTTTCTGGGACTTGGCGTAGCTGCGGACGCGGTTAACGATGCCGGCGATCCGTTCGGCCTCGGTTTGAATCCCCTCCAGGGCCGTATGCACGGTTTTTTCCTCTTTGACGTCTGCGGGCAGCATAAAGCCCAGAATTGCCCTGAAGTTACAGATTGCCCCCACCGGAGTCTTCACCTCGTGGGCAATCATCGCCGACATCTGGCTCACGATATTGCGCCGCTCGAGGCTCCCCAGCCGTTCGCGGTCAAGCCTTGCCTCCTCTTCCACAATATCGCGGCGCTTTAAGGCTTCCGACAACTGCGCCGTTCTGCGGCGCACCAGTACCTGAAGCCGTATTTCATAAGCAATGAGGATCACGAGCACAAGAAGCGCCGCGTGCACGATGCCGCTGTAGCGGTTGTAAAGGCCTTTTAAGGAGTAGTCGCGCAGATAACTGTAGGGGCCGATTTTAAGGGCCTGGTAAAGTGTGTCGACCGAACCGTGCGGCACAACACTCAGCCACTCAAAGGTCTGCGCAGCAGGCACCGTAAGAAGCGCCACGGCAACGCCTCTTACTGACTTCTCACTTGTCCACTCAAAGCCCCAGAGGCTTACGTCCGGAAAAAGGGCCGTTGATCGCCGGCACGCAAGCGCCCCGTCGGTTTTTTCGCCGACGACTTTGAGCGCATCGGTAAGAACTGCGCCGCTTTGGTGCAGTCTCTCAAGCGCACAGGCCGGAAAGACGGCCGCGTCGACCGCACCGTTAAGAAGCGCCGACACCACGTTGGGGTAAACGGCATTTAAAAAGAGCGTTTTGGCAAAAAATGTCGCGGGGTCAAATCCTGCGCGCCGCACTTCATCTTCAGCCGCAAGCCACCCCGGCAGCGACGTCGGCAGCGTTGCCGCAACAGTTTTTCCCTTTAAGTCCGCCAGCGTTTTAATGTCGTCCCGGTCGGCCCGGACAACAAAAAGAGCACCCGCAGAGCGCGCGGCGTCAGCAGCAAGCGTTGTCTTTCGCGTTGCCACACGAAAAGGCGCGGTTTTATTCTGTTCCCGGAAGCGCTGATCGAGGTCAGCCGCGGCAAGCACAAAGTCAGGCCTCAGCTTTTCAATGCCGGTGACGATGTCGGCGCCCTGAATCGGCACGACGTTCACCAACCAGTCCTGCGGCAGCTGCCGGGCTAAAAGCGCCTTCATGCCTTCATGAGCTTCGGCGTCAAGCAGGGTGTCCGACACCGCCACCGTCACAACTTCCGAAGCGGATGCTTCTGCCGCCTGCTGCCCCGGCAACAAACTGCAAAACAGGGCTGCTACAGCCAAAAATCCTGAAATGAGCTTTCGCCCCGGCATAACGCTTACCTTCAAACTCCACGACTCCGAGTCTACCTGCAAAAATGCGCCTTCTTGTTGCCCTCTGCCACAATTTCACGCCTTCGGACAACAATCCCTCTCTTTATAATCGTCCCCTCAATTGTCTTTTCATCCTGAGTGTGCAAGCCGGTCAACCGGAGTGGTGCCGCTTCGCCGGGGAATCTGTCGCGTGAAATCCTCCAAATCCAAATTCGGCCTTTCTTTTTGGGGTAAAGCCGCTGCCTGGGCCGCGGGCCTTGCCGTCTGCGGCGCCGTCTGTGCGGTCTCAGGCTTTCTGATCATCTTTTCGATCGTTTATTCACAGCTGCCCCAGATTGATTCGCTCACGGATTACCGTCCGAAGGTGCCGCTGCGCGTTTACAGCGCCGAAGGCACGTTAATCGGCGAATTCGGCGAAGAACGCCGCGACTTCGTGCACTTAAAAGATATTCCGCTCTTTGTGCGGCATGCGGTACTCGCCGCTGAAGACAACGGCTTTTACGAGCATTCCGGCATTGAATTTTCAGGTATCGCCCGCGCAGCCATCTCCAACGTCATCTCCGGCCGCAAGGGTCAGGGCGGCTCCACCATCACCATGCAGGTGGCCCGCAACTTCTTTCTGTCTTCGGAAAGAACGTACACCCGTAAGCTCTACGAAGTGGCAATGGCCTATAAGATCGAGAAAAACCTGACGAAGGATCAGATTTTTGAGGTCTATCTCAATCAGATCTATCTCGGACAGCGCGCCTACGGTTTTTCCGCTGCCGCCCAGATTTATTTCGGCAAGAAGCTCTCGGAACTCACGATCGGTGAAGCTGCTGCGATCGCAGGGCTTCCCGTGGCACCTTCGGCCTATAACCCGATTGTCAATCCCAAACGCGCGGTGATGCGTAAAAACTACGTGCTCACCCGCATGTACGACCTGGGCTACATCAGTGAAGACGAGTACAACGCGCAGAAAGCCGCACCGCTTGTCACCTACAACAAAAAAGCCGATGAAGACAAGGCTGCCATCGACTCCATTCACGCCGATTACGCAGCCGAACTCGCGCGCATGCTGGTCTACGACACCTTTAAGGAAGACACCTACACGCTCGGGCTCAATGTCTACACCACCATCCGTGATGCCGACCAGACCGCAGCCTGGAAAACCGTTACGGACCACCTGATTGCCTACGACCGCAAGTACGGCTACAGGGGCCCGGTGGGACACATCGATATTTCCGATCCGGCCACGCGGGAAAAGAACATTGAAAGGGCGCTTTCGCGGCTGGCCTCCGTGCCGGAGCTGCCGCCCGCGGTTATCACCGATATCCGTGCGCTCATCGTGAAAAACACCGCCAAACCCGGGAGAGGCCAAAAAGCCGCTCCCACAACCACGGTGCACGTGATGACCGCCGTCCTTGAAAACGGGACAACGGTAGAGCTCGAGCCCGATGAGAAATTCGCAGCCAAGTACTTTACGGCGGCAGCAAAAGATAAAGAGCTCAAACCGGGCAGCGTCATCCGCATCATGAAAACGGACACGGGCCGCTGGACTCTGGCGCAGGTACCTGAAGTGCAGGCAGGCTTTATCAGCTCGGAATTTAATACCGGTGCCGTGCGTGCTTTGGTAGGCGGCTTTGACTTTAACCTCAATAAGTTCAACCACGTCACGCAGGCGCTGCGTCAGCCGGGCTCATCCTTTAAGCCCTTCATTTACTCGGCTGCGCTCGATAAAGGCTTTAACCCGGCAACCGTCATCAACGACGCCCCGATCTTTATTGATCCGCGCTTAACGGGCGGAGAGCTGTGGGAACCCCGCAACTACGACAACCGCTTTGACGGTCCGATGACGCTTGCCACAGGGCTTAAAAAATCCAAGAACCTTGTCTCAATCCGCGTGATGCAGGCCATCGGCGCGCGCTATGCGCAGCAGTACGTGGGTAAGTTCGGCTTTCCGCCGGAGCGCACCCCCGCGCAGCTCACCACGGCTCTGGGCGCCGGTTCCACCACGCCCTGGGAAATGGCAGGCGCCTATTCGGTCTTTGCCAACGGCGGCTACCGCGTCAAGCCTTACCTCATTGACCGCGTCACCGACAACGAGGGCAAGGTTCTCATGAAAGTGCACAACCCGCAAGCAGGCGACGAAACAATCCGCGCCATTGATGAGCGCAACGCCTTCATCATGCACACCCTTTTAAACGGCGTGATCCGCGGCGGCACCGGTGCGCGCGCCTATCGTGAGTTAAAACGCGTGGATATGGGCGGCAAGACCGGTACGACGAACAATTCTTATGACGCCTGGTTTGCCGGATACGCCGGCCCCCTGGTGGCCGTGGGCTGGATGGGGTACGACCAGATGCGTCCGCTCGGAAACCGCGAAACAGGGGGCGGCCTGATGCTGCCGATTTGGGTTGACTACATGAGAACGGCACTTAAAAACGAACCGCTTTACCGGCGTCAGCAGCCTTCCAGCGTCGTTCTCATCAACGGCAACTACTACTATGCCGACAGTGTGGACGCCTCGGTGCGGGATGTGCCGCTTTCCGGCAAGATTGAAGAGCGCAACAGAGCCCGCGATATTCTCAGGGATCAGATTTTCTGATCAGAGTCCGGCCGGAGCCTTCGCCGCCACGGATTCACCGGTGATGAAGCTGACTGCTTCTGAGAGCGCATCCCAAAAATCCCGGCCGTCACGGGTGGAAATCCAGCGGCCGTTATCATAGGAAAAGTGCAGGCCTCCCTTGCGGCTGGCAAGCCACACCTGCTGAGTCGGCGTATGAAGGTTCACAACGGCCTCTTCGCCGCTGTCGGCTTCAATCGTGAGGACGTTACCCGAGCGGTCGGTCTCCACATCGGCTCCGGCCGCATCAAGCGCTGTTTCAATACCGGCAAAAAGCGCTTCGGCACGTTCCACAAATTCTGTTTCGGTCATAATATTGTTCTTTCTTGAAAAAATAACGGAGCACATTCATGCTGCGGACAATCGTCGCCATTGTATGCCTTGCGACTTTGACGGCCTGCGGCCTTAAAGGCCCGCTTTATCTTTCTGACAGTCAGGCCGGCACTCAGGCCCAGACACAGACTGCACCTGACGCCCGATAACCACACTTTTTGCCTGAGCGACACTCACCATGACCGACGTTGCACACCTGCCCGGTTTCTCGCGCCGCAACGGCACGCTTTACTGCGAAGCGCTTGCCGTCAGAAGTCTTGCCGAACGTTTCGGCACACCCCTGTACCTCTATTCCCGCCAGGGCTTAGAAACCGCCGCCGCTGACTGGCTTAACGGCATCAAAGGGACGCACCACCGCGTCTTTTTTGCCGTCAAGTCCTGCTCCACGCTCGCCGTTCTCCGTCTTTTTGACCGCCTGGGTCTCGGCTTTGACATTGTGAGTGGCGGAGAACTCGCCCGGTGTCTCGCTGCAGGCGTTGCTGCCGAAAAAATCGTTTATTCCGGTGTCGGCAAAACGCGGCAGGAAATCCGTGCGGCTCTGACCGCCGGCATCGGGTGCTTTAATCTCGAAAACCCGCAGGAACTCGACCGCGTGCAGCAGGAGTCCGAAGCGCTCGGGGTCACCGCCAATATCTCCTTCCGTGTCAATCCTAATGTGGACGCCAAAACCCACCCCTATATCTCGACCGGATTAAAGGACAACAAGTTCGGCGTGTCCTACAAGGAAGCGCTTGCTCTCTACCGCCGCGCCCAGAGCCTGCCCAATATCCGCATTTCCGGCATTGACTGCCATGTGGGCAGTCAGATCACGCAGATTGAGCCCTTTATTGAAGCCTGCCGCTGCATGCTCGACATTGTCGCGGCGCTTAAAAGTAACGGCATTACGCTGGACCATATTGATTTCGGCGGGGGCCTTGGTGTTCAGTACAACCAGGAGACGCCGCCCACAGCGTGCGGGGTGATCAGCCGCATGGCAGAGATCTGCCGGGAAAAGGGTTTCGGAGATCTGAGCCTTTGGTTTGAGCCCGGCCGCTCGCTTTCGGCACGCGCCGGGATGCTCGCCATGACCGTGGAGTACCTCAAACCCACCGAAGAAAAAAACTTCTGCATTGTCGACGCCGGCATGAACGACATGCTGCGGCCCGCGCTCTACCAGGCCGATATGGCCGTGATTGCCGCAGAAGACCGAAGTGACACGAAAGCGGAGACCTACGATGTCGTGGGCCCCATCTGCGAATCCAGTGACTGGCTGAGCAAAAACAGACGTCTAGCCGTGAAAGAAGGCGACACGCTGGTCATGACCTGTGCCGGCGCCTACGGCATGACAATGGGCAGTAACTACAACACCCGCCCGAGAGCCGCCGAGGTGCTCGTTGACGGCGGCAAAGTCTCCCTTATCCGGGAACGGGAAACCGTCGGAGAGCTTTTTAAAGCCGAAACGATTCCTGCTTTCTGACGGGCACTCTGCTAAACTCAATCAACGCCGGAATGACGCTTTTTGCGCTTCCCGGCGTTTTTTGTGCGCACCTGCTGCGCGTGATACACCGGAGTCTGCCATGCATATCGACAATGAACTCAAACTCGACTTCAAGGATGTCCTGATCCGCCCGAAGCGCTCAACACTCACGAGCCGCAGCCAGGTCGACATCACGCGTGAAATCAAATTTCATCATACGAGGGAAGTTTTTCATGCCGTCCCGGTGATTGCCGCCAACATGGATACGACGGGCACCTTTGAAATGGCCCGGGTGCTTGGCTCACACGGCATGATGACGGCGCTGCACAAGCACTATGCGCCCGAAGAGTACATTGAATTTTTCCGCAGCCTCAAAAACAAATCCGATGCTTTTTATTCGATGGGCATCGGAGACGCGGATTACCGGAAGTTTGAAACGGTCATGAAAGCTGTTCCCGGCGAAATCCGCTACGTCTGCATTGATGTTGCCAACGGCTACACCGAAGCGTTCGTGTCCTTCGTTAAAAAGGTCCGCGACACATATCCCGACCTTGTCATCATGGCCGGTAACGTCGTCACCGGGGACATGACTGAAGAGCTGGTTCTCGCCGGTGCCGATATCGTCAAGGTCGGGATCGGCCCCGGGTCAGTATGCACCACCCGAAAAATGACGGGGGTCGGTTACCCGCAGCTTTCCGCCGTGATTGAATGCGCCGACGCAGCGCACGGCCTCGGCGGCCGCATCTGCTCCGACGGCGGCTGCACGCGGCCCGGTGACGTCGCCAAAGCCTTCGGCGGCGGCGCTGACTTTGTGATGCTCGGCGGCATGTTTGCCGGTCACAATGAATCGGGCGGTGAGGTCCGTGAAATCAACGGCAAGCGCATGCGCGGCTTTTACGGCATGAGCTCCAAAACCGCCATGGACAAATATTCGGGCGGAGTAGCAAAGTACCGGGCGGCCGAAGGTAAGCTTGTCTGGATTGAAGACCGGGGCCCGGTGGAACAGACCTGCCAGGACATTCTCGGGGGAGTACGTTCAGCCTGCACCTACGTAGGGGCAAAGCGCCTGAAGGAACTCACGATGCGCACGACCTTTGTGCGTGTTTCCCAGCAGTTAAACGAGATCTTCGGCAAGTCCTGAGCCTCAGAGTTCGGTGAGTGACAGAAGCGCCTCTGCAAAGCTCCAGCCCTCCGTGGGGCGCTTCGTAAAGCCTGACTGCGAAAAACGCAGCCAGCGGCCCGTCACAAAACTCACGTACACCTCTGCACAGCGTGCGACATTGGTATCAGCTGCGATTTCCCGGTTGACCACCGCAAGCTTGAGCGTTTGACGGACCGACGTCTCCGCCTTGCTGATGACGTGTGTCATGTACTGCTGTACCCGGCCCTCCTCAAAGACCAAGGCCTCCCCGGTCATCAGGCGCGTGAGCCCCGGATTTTTCTCCGCAAACTCAAGCAGCGCCCTCACCTTGGCGGTTGCTCTTTGCGTATAGGTCAGCCCCTCAACGGCATCGAGTTCTGAAAACATCGTCATCACGGATGTTTCGCAAAACCCGATCAGACTCATCAGAACCTCCGCCTTACTGCTGAAGTGCCGGTACAGGCACGCTTCCGATACCCCGCACAGAGCCGCTATTTCCTTCGTGGTGAAGCGTTCGGGCTTCGGATTACTCAGAAGCGTCACCACCGCCGTCAGAATGTCCTGACGGCGTTCTTTGCCGCGTTTGTACTGACGCTTGGCAACCGGTGTGATTGCTTCTTTGTCTTCAGTCATCATCGATTTTTTGCGGGTAAAGAAAAACCCCCGAGACCGTTTTGATCCCGAGGGTTTTAAATGGTAAAGCCCGGCAGTGTCCTACTTTCACTGGAAATACAACCAACTATCATCGGCCCAGAAGCGTTTCACTGTCCTGTTCGGAATGGGAAGGAGTGGTACCGCCACGGTATGGCCGCCGGGCAAAGCCTGTTGTCTCAGAAGTTCATCAATTGAACTCCCGTGACGAAGTCTTTGCAAAAAGAAGTAAGCGTCGGAACGCGATTATTTACATTCACTGCGCTTCAAAATCCATTGTCCGTTTCTCAACTGCCTTACATTAGGCTAGGCAGCACGGTTATAGGATCAAGCCTCACGAGCAATTAGTATCAGTCAGCTCAACGCCTCACAGCGCTTGCACTCCTGACCTATCAACGTCCTGGTCTCGAACGACTCTTCTGGGAGGTCTAGCCTCCGGGAAGACTTATCTTCAGGCAAGTTTCCCGCTTAGATGCTTTCAGCGGTTATCTCTTCCGCACATAGCTACCCGGCTGTGCCACTGGCGTGACAACCGGTACACCAGAGGTGCGTCCACTCCGGTCCTCTCGTACTAGGAGCAGCCCCCGTCAATCTTCCAGCGCCCGCGGCAGATAGGGACCAAACTGTCTCACGACGTTTTAAACCCAGCTCACGTACCTCTTTAAATGGCGAACAGCCATACCCTTGGGACCGGCTACAGCCCCAGGATGAGATGAGCCGACATCGAGGTGCCAAACACCGCCGTCGATATGAACTCTTGGGCGGTATCAGCCTGTTATCCCCAGAGTACCTTTTATCCGTTGAGCGATGGCCCTTCCATTCAGTGCCACCGGATCACTATGACCTGCTTTCGCATCTGCTCGACTTGTCGGTCTCGCAGTCAAGCACGCTTGCGCCATTGCACTATCAGCACGATTTCCGACCGTACCTAGCGTACCTTTGTACTCCTCCGTTACCCTTTAGGAGGAGACCGCCCCAGTCAAACTGCCTACCATGCACGGTCCCGGAACAGGTTTACTGTCCGCGGTTAGAACCTCAAACAAATCAGGGCGGTATTTCAACGTCGGCTCCCCAAAGACTGGCGTCCTCGGTTCTCTGCCTCCCGCCTATCCTACACAGATCGGTTCAAAGTCCAATGCAAAGCTGCAGTAAAGGTTCATGGGGTCTTTCCGTCTAGCCGCGGGGAGATTGCATCATCACAAACATTTCAACTTCACTGAGTCTCGGGAGGAGACAGTGTGGCCATCATTATGCCATTCGTGCAGGTCGGAACTTACCCGACAAGGAATTTCGCTACCTTAGGACCGTTATAGTTACGGCCGCCGTTTACCGGGACTTCGATCAGGAGCTCTCACCCCATCACTTAATCTTCCGGCACCGGGCAGGCATCACACCCTATACGTCGACTTTCGTCTTTGCAGAGTGCTGTGTTTTTAGTAAACAGTTGCAGCCACCTATTCTCTGTGACCTCTTCATGCTCGGAGTGTTTCACTCTTCACACTACAAAGGCACACCTTATCCCGAAGTTACGGTGTCAATTTGCCGAGTTCCTTCTCCCGAGTTCTCTCAAGCGCCTGAGTATATTCAACTCGCCCACCTGTGTCGGTTTACGGTACGGTCGACATTAAGCTATTGCTTAGAGGCTTTTCCTGGAAGTTCATCCCATCACTTCACTGCAAAATGCAGCTCGATGCTTTGTCTCGGAGATTCGCCGGCGGATTTGCCTGCCGGCCTCCTACACGCACAAACCGGGACATCCAACACCCGGATGATGCTCAAAACTCCGTCCCCCCTTCGCACTTAACGTCGGTGCAGAAATCTTAATCTGCTTCCCATCAGCTACGCTTCTCAGCCTGGCCTTAGGGGCCGACTCACCCTGCTCCGATGAACGTAGAGCAGGAAACCTTGGGCTTACGGCGAGCGGGCTTTTCACCCGCTTTATCGTTACTCATGTCAGCATTCGCACTTCTGATACCTCCGGCATGCGTTACCACACACCTTCGCAGGCTTACAGAACGCTCCCCTACCACTTGTACTTGCGTACAAATCCGCGCTTTCGGTTACAGACTTAGCCCCGTTACATCTTCCGCGCATGAGGACTCGATCAGTGAGCTATTACGCTTTCTTTGAAGGATGGCTGCTTCTAAGCCAACTTCCTGACTGTCTTAGCCTTCACACTTCGTTTTCCACTTAGCCTGTATTTGGGACCTTAAACGGCGGTCTGGGTTGTTTCCCTTTTGAGTCCGGACGTTAGCACCCGGTGCTCTGTCTCCCGTGATTCAACTTCCGGGTATTCGGAGTTTGCCATGGTTTGGTAAGACGCCATGTCCCCCTAGCCATAACAGTGCTCTACCCCCCGGAGTCAGTCACGAGGCACTACCTCAATAGTTTTCGGGGAGAACCAGCTATCTCCAGATTTGTTAAGCCTTTCACCCCTAACCACAGCTCATCCGCCGGTTTTGCAACACCGGTCGGTTCGGTCCTCCAGTGTGTGTTACCACACCTTCAACCTGGCCATGGTTAGCTCATCTGGTTTCGGGTCTACGCCTTACGACTCTATCGCTCTGTTCGAACTCGCTTTCGCTGCGCCTCCCCTACTCGGTTAAGCTTGCCGCAAAACGTAAGTCGCTGACCCATTATGCAAAAGGTACGCAGTCACCCCGTAGGGCTCCTACTGTTTGTATGTATGCGGTTTCAGGTTCTATTTCACTCCCCTCCCGGGGTTCTTTTCGCCTTTCCTTCACAGTACTGGTTCGCTATCGGTCGATCACGAGTATTTAGCCTTGGAGGATGGTCCCCCCGTCTTCGGACAGGATGTCACGTGTCCCGCCCTACTTATCGTCTCCTTAGTACCATGCACCGGACTTCGCATACGGGGCTGTCACCCACTGTGGCCGGCCTTTCCAGACCGTTCTGCTGTCACCATGCATTATCAAAGACTAGGCTGCTGCGGTTTCGCTCGCCGCTACTGCCGCAATCTCGGTTGATTTCTTTTCCTGCAGTTACTTAGATGTTTCAGTTCACTGCGTTCGCTTCACAAACCTATGTATTCAGTTTGTGATACCGGTTACCCGGTGAGTTTCCTCATTCGGACATCTGCGGATCAAAGTCTTTTTGCCGACTCCCCGCAGCTTTTCGCAGGCTTACACGTCCTTCATCGCCTATGATCGCCAAGGCATCCACCACATACACTTAGTCACTTGATCCTATAACCCTGCAGCCTTTTGCCCGCAGAGTATTCACGTGACTGATTTCGTAACGTGCTGTTCTCTTGGTTAATTCGTTGAGATTCTCGTTCAATGAAGATTTGAAACTCAGTTCAAATGCAATCACATCCCGTTTCAGCGTCTCATCAACGCTGAAATTGAACGCTTTACTTCTTTTTCCAAATTTTTAAAGAGCTCGGTGCATCTTCGTACTGAAGACACTCCGTTTAAATGTTCTCAGCTTTCACTGAAAACGCTTAAACCGGGCGTCTGGTGGAGACAAACGGGATCGAACCGTTGACCCCCTGCTTGCAAAGCAGGTGCTCTCCCAGCTGAGCTATGCCCCCGCGTGTTTCATGCACTGCGTTTGGTGGGTCTTGATGGACTCGAACCATCGACCCCCGCCTTATCAAGACGATGCTCTAACCAGCTGAGCTAAAGACCCAACCGCATTACAACTTCAACAGACTCAACCGATAAGTGTGGGAACTTCCTTCTTGTGCTGCAGTTCCTTTTCAGAAACATTCTCTAGAAAGGAGGTGATCCAGTCGCACCTTCCGGTACGACTACCTTGTTACGACTTCACCCCAGTCATGAAACCCACCGTGGGCGCCGCCTTCCTTGCGGTTGGGCAAACGTCTTCTGGTGAACCCCACTCCCATGGTGTGACGGGCGGTGTGTACAAGACCCGGGAACGTATTCACCGCGGCATGCTGATCCGCGATTACTAGCGATTCCGACTTCATGTGGGCGGGTTGCAGCCCACAATCTGAACTGGGACGGCTTTTAGGGGTTCGCTCCACCTCACGGTTTTGCATCCCTCTGTTGACCGCCATTGTATTACGTGTGTAGCCCAGGACATAAGGGGCATGATGATTTGACGTCGTCCCCACCTTCCTCCGTTTTGTCAACGGCAGTCTCGCTAGAGTGCTCTTGCGTAGCAACTAACAATAGGGGTTGCGCTCGTTGCGGGACTTAACCCAACATCTCACGACACGAGCTGACGA
>OMFC01000235.1_pt1 | contig 33979 bp, 32 predicted proteins | sample 1645531 | NCBI WGS metagenome assembly OMFC01 (sample SAMEA103958112, study PRJEB25191) | human gut metagenome | biome: human-associated habitat [ENVO:00009003]; feature: intestine environment [ENVO:2100002]; material: feces | place: Germany | collected 2013/2015 | reverse complement strand
TGGACACACAACGAGTTTAATATTTTTATATTGGGTGTTTTGACACACCCTCTTTCATTATGGCTCGTCCGGAATTTAGAGCGACGCCCTAACGCTTTGCAGGGTGCGGCACCTGCGAAGCACACGGAGCATATCAAAACATTTTACAAAAGGTCGTCTGAGAATCGTTTTTTTCAACCGAGTCGTCTCTTGGCTGGAAATAACGCGATTACGAGGTGTTTTGATAAACAGTTGATTATTAAGCATTATGGATTTTGCGTTTTTTAGGCGTTGCCGATGCGCTGATTTAGCGTCGCCGTTGCACCGTAACGGCAAAAAAAGGATGCCCTTGCGAGCATCCCCACTTTACTAAATTGCATCTATGTGCTTTTCGTAAGCTTCGCTTTTTTAAACTTTTATTTTACAATATCCATAAGTGTCTCAAAACTATCTACTTTACCATACTTCACATTGGACGTAGATATTTGAGCAAACAGTTTTTCGGCACAAGCTATCTTGCCTTTTTCTATTTCGCGCAAGTCCATGCTCGACATTGAGCCTTTTGTCTCTGCTACAAAATAGATGTGCTTCACCTCGCCTTCTTGGAACGCGATTGCCCAGTCGGGAGAATAGTTGCCTACTGGTGTTGGGATATGGAATCCTTTGGGCAACTTGGCATATACCGCCACTTCCTTTGCCGTGTCAATTTGACCAACAAACTTGCGTTCTCCCTCGCTATCAGTAAACACATAGTCAACAATGCTTTTCTTGCCCTCGAAGGCACGGTCTATTGTTCCGTGTTTCTCTTGCGTGAAGATGTCGCTGTCAAACTTTCCGTCTATTCTGTTGTAGCTGATATGCTCAACGATGATTGTGGCTTTCTGCTCCAGGATCAGGCGTGTTACCTTGCGGATAAACTCTTCAGGGTTCATCTTATACATGCAGAACTTCAACGGACGTATCTTGGAAAGTATTGTTGCCACCGTCTTTCGGGTCAGACGAGTAGCGCTGCTTATCTTGCCCAACAGGTCATAGCGCACATTGCTTACAATATCCGTTTTCAGTTTCTCTGTTGCACTTTCCTGCTGGCGCATCATTTCGCCGTGCTTCATGTCGTTAAGCGATGCCTTGTCCTTTTGCTCGCCTCGTGTCACAACATAGCTCAACTGGGTTACCTCCAGTTCTTTGTTTATTGCGGCAACCGCTTTTTCAATAAGTTCCTCGCTGTCGAAGCTGACCGTGTAGGCATACTTGTGATTGATGCGTCGCCAAAGTTCCTGAAACTCCTTTTTCATGAAGTTGTCGTTGAGCTTGTTGTCGGGCGTTGTCGTCTTGCTGCCATCATCAATCATATCCTTCAATACGCTCGGATCGTAGATGCTCTGAACAAGCCTCATTACCGATTTGCTCATGGGCTGCAACTCATCTTCCAAAGTCAACAAGGTTTCTTCGGCACAAGCCTTGCGGAATATTTCCGTTACCTCTCCTTCCTTGGTGATATAGTTCTTCGTGCGCAACTGATAGTAGATATCTTGTGCGTCATTCTTCGTGATGGTGTACTTAGATCCATCATCGCAGGTCACGATTTTACCAGTGAAGAAGTCAACGTCTGCCTTTGTCGGACGGTCGTAGAGGTCTTGCTTGATGTCGCGCTGCAAGTCAGCCACAAAGGTTGCATATCCTTCGCTGGCTATGACGGTAAGTCGGTTTACCTTATGCACTTCTTCCGGAAGTGCGTCGTTGTCCTGGCGCACACCATATCTGTCTACGCACAAACGCAAGCCACGGCCCACCTCCTGACGCTTCTGCGAAACGCTGTTCGACTGGCGAAGCGAACATATCTGGAACACGTTGGGATTGTCCCAACCTTCACGAAGAGCCGAATGTGAGAAGATGAAGCGCACAGGCTCGTTGAGGCTGAGCAGTCGCTCCTTGTTCTTTAAGATAAGGTCGTATGCAGAAATATCGTCGCTCTGGTCGCTGCCACGCTTTACAGAGCTGTTTATTGCATGGCCTTTCTTGTCTATAGAGAAATATCCTGCATGGGTGGCGTGGGCTGATATGCTTCCAAGATAAGACATATAGTCAGGGTCGAACATGTTCTGATTATTGTTCAGCTCCGCCATATATTCCTGCTCGAATATCTCACCGTATCGTCCCAACAGCTGATTGCCGTCTTCATCATACTGGCGGTAGTTTGCCACTTCATCCACGAAGAATAGCGATAGGCACTTTATACCACGCTTGAACAAGGCCGACTCCTTACGGAAGTGCGCCTTGATGGTTTCGCGTATCTGGATGCGTGCCTTATGGTCGGCAGTGATATTCCCTTGGATATCTTTCACGTTTAGCGTTACGCCATTGCTAAAGATAGCTTTGCCACGCAAAGGGTCAATCTCTGTCAACATATAGCCACGATACTGCTCCATTTCTCCGGAGAGATAAAAGAGGTCGTCGCCTTCGCCTACATTCTTGTAGGCTCGCTTGATGTTGCCGTTCTTGCTCTGCACGTCTATCTCCATGCGCACCATCGGAGGCTCGTTCTTCGACAGGACGACACTGTCGAAATAGATGTAGCTTTCCGTGCCTTTGAGGTTGCGAAGCTCGAAGCCCACCACCTCTATCTTCTTCACCAACTTCTGGTTGTAGGCATCCAGCGCATCGAGCACATACACGGGGTTGTGGGTCTCTCGATGTGTGGCCGAATAGTTAAGCGTGAACAATGGGTTGAAGCGTGCCAACGCTGTCTGCGTGGCTGCACCGCCCATCTTCTGCGGTTCGTCCAATATGATGATTGGGCGGTTGGCTGCTATCACGTCGATGGGTCGGCGTGAGCCAAACTCGTCGCGTTTGTCGTATATGATACGGGCATACTTGTTTTTGGCACCTTCTTTCATCGAGGTATTAAACGCCTGCGTATTGATGATCATCACGGAGATGTCGGCACTCTGCGAGTAGGTGTCTATCTGATTGAGGTTGTCCGAATTATAAACGAAGTAGCGTGCCTTCTTGCCATACTGCTCCATAAAATGATCTTGCGTTATGTCGAAACTCTTCTTCACTCCTTCGCGTATGGCAATACTTGGCACTACGACGATGAACTTTGTCCAACCGTAGCGTTTGTTCAGCTCAAACATCGTCTTGATATAGACGTAGGTCTTACCAGTACCGGTTTCCATTTCTATATCAAGCTGGCAGGCTCCAAGGCGCTTTATCACCTCATTGCTAAGGTGGATGTTGTTCTGTGTCTGTATCTGATGGATGTTCTTCAGCAACTCATCCTCCGAAAGCACTATCTCGCCGTTCTTGTAGCCTGTGTCATACCCGCTGAAACCGATGCCTTTTTGCTCCATGCGCTTGCCGTTGTCAATGACGTACACCTTTCCCTGGTCCATCTTGTAGTCCAAGAGTCCCTGGTTGGGTTGTCCGTTAAAGATGTCGACGGTGCTTTCCACGGCATCGGTCTGATATTGTTGTATCTTGAATTTTAACTTCATTATTCTTACTACAATTGTTTTTAAACGACTGTGAAATTTTTAACGACAATAGAGACAATAGAGACAACTTTGTGACAATAAGCTTCTTGCTTCAAGGCGAAGCCTGTTGTCTCTATTGTCTCTATTGTCGTCTTTAAAAACATAGTTTCCTATGTCCTTTCAATCACCATTACATCTTTATGCTATCAAAATTATTTCTTGTCGTTCTTTATCACTCATCTGCGCTTATTGGATTTCCATACATATTCAATATCTCATCCGTATCTTCATCATACAGGTAGCGTTCTATCTCAAAGTATTTTGGCGCAAAATTCACAAGTATGCCGTAACGGTATTTCAGAAGGTGCATATAATTGAATAGTTGTGCCCTGTGATTTTCATTGAGTTCGGAAACAGCTTTGCATTCAACAATGATGTTATTCTTGCACAGGAAATCCAATCGAAAAGAAGCTTTCATCTTCTTTCCATGAAAGTAGGGATTAAACGCCATCTCGCGTTTATAACTCACGCCTATTTCTTGGAGTTGCATTTCCAACGCCTCTTGATAACAACTCTCATTAAGCCCAACTCCCATTTCTTTACGCACTTCATATATAGCGCCCACAACGTCATACATGTAAGCCTTGCTTTCTTTTATGCCTACCATATCACTTGTTTTATTAACTTTGACATATGTCAAGAACAAAGATACGATTTTATTACGAATAATATAGTCGTATTATCATCATTATTTTTTTAACGACAATAGAGACAATAGAGACAACTTTGTTACAATAAGTTTCTTGTTTCAAGGCGAAGCCTGTTGTCTCTATTGTCTCTATTGTCGTTTTAATCATCTCACAAAATTCTTGCCGTCGTGTTGGGCGCGTATGTCTTGAAGATCTGCTCGAAGTTGGTTGCCGTGGCATCATCTGCCATGCCAGTATCACGCAGAACGGCATACGTCGGTTGCATCTTCGCAATGGCTTTCACCACATCATCGGAAACTTCTTGGTCGAAGCAAGCCACAAGATAGCCGTCGCTTACATTATATATGGTCTTGCCATCCACTTTGCTCTCTTCAATCTTGCTGTCAAGCGTTGCACCGAGCTCCAACATCACTTGGAACAAAAGATCGCCACTTGTACGGTCGTCCTTCACGTTGTCTACCAAAGCAAACAAGTCTTGCTGTTTCGTTTCCTTCGGTGAATAGAACACTTCCTTCATGTTGCTGCTGTCGAGCTTCAAGACACGGAATCCTGTGTCGAGGTGCAGTGCCTTTTCAGGATTCTCCTCCTTTATCTTGGCACCTGCACGGCGGATGCGCTCTTTGCCGATTTCGCAGATGTTCTTGTAACCAGCTTTATAGGCTTCGCTTTTCTCATCGGTCAGTTCGGGAAGCTGGACCATGATGAACTTGCGGTTGCCTCCATCTTCGACGTTGAGCTGCATAACGGCGTGGGCGGTTGTGGCTGAACCTGAGAAGAAGTCGAGGATTAAAGCATCGTTCTTATTGATTATTTTTAAATAGAACTTTATTAGAGAAGACGGTTTTGGAAAAGAAAAGACTTTCCTGTTGAACAAAGAAGTAATCTCTTTTGTTCCATCTTGTGACATTCCAATATTATCTTCAAGCTTTGTTGAGACTGCAATTCGCCCAAAAGAGTCTCCAGCTTTTTTCATGTCATCTTCTTTCCAATAGCGTAAAACTGGTTTTGATATATTCAAGAACTCATAATCACCAGGGAAGACAATACGGTTTTGTTCGATATAATCTTTTATAGTTTCTCTTGTAATACGCCATGTTGCATTTGGGTTTGCAGGATATTCTTTACCACTCGCAGGATTAATTATAGTAAAAAAACTATTAGGACGCTCACTTGCAGTTGTTTGTTTTGTCAAATCATGTACACGCCATGGTCTATTAGGAAAATCATCAGTTGTATAATACTTCCTTTCTTTTCCTTCTACACTTGCGATAAAAGCGTTTGATTTTGCATAAATTATAGTCCATTCATAGTCTTGAGATATGCCAAATGGAACATCGGATTTTGCAGTCCTTTTTCTCCATGGTATTGTTGCAATAAAGTTACATTCTCCAAATACCTCATCGCAAACTTTTTTAAGATTCTCTACCTCATTATCATCAATGCTTATAAATATCACGCCATCCTCCGTCAGCAAGTCCCTTGCCACCTTCAGTCGTGGATAAATCATATTTAGCCAATCGGTGTGGAAGCGTCCGTTGCTTTCGGTGTTCGTCACCAGACGGTTGCCCTGCTCGTCAAATTGTCCTGAGTTGGCGAGATATTCTGCAGCCGACTCTGCAAAGTCGTCTTCATAAACAAAGTCGTTGCCGGTGTTGTAAGGTGGGTCGATGTAGATCATCTTCACCTTATGGAGATAGGTTTCCTTAAGGCATTTCAGCACATCGAGGTTGTCGCCCTCGATGTACAGGTTCTGTGTGGTGTCGAAGTTCACGCTCTCCTCCGGGCAGGGGCGCAGCGTGGCGTTGATGGGTGCATTGGCAGCAAGGATAGCCTTGCGCTTGTCGGGCCAAGTAAACTGGTAGCGCTCTTCGTTGCCTTCTACAATATCGGAAGACAGCAGCTGGCGCAGCTTGTCAAAGTCAACGGAATGTTTTACCCCCCCCGTTGGGTTTTAACCTCTGTGATGCATTCAGGGAACAATTCGGCTATTCGGCTGATATTGTCCTGCACACCATCAGCGGTCTGCATTTTTAGTTTGTCCATTATGTTTCGGTTTTACATTATAAATTATTGTCTTTTAACGACAATAGACATATTTTTTAACGACAATAGAGACAATAGAGACAACTTTTTAGACAAGGAGAATCTTGTCAAGGCGAATCTTGTCAAGGCGAAGCCTGTTGTCTCTATTGTCTCTATTGTCGTTTTTAAGAATTCCCATTATCTTCATCATTGCTTAACGATGCCGTCATTTATATTTATGATTGTCGTCATTTATTCATTGTTTTCTTTCAGTTTCACAAGTTGCTGGTGCAACTCAAATTTCTTCTTTGGCTGTCGCTCTTTTGCTATTTTAGCTTCGAGGGCAGCTATTTTTTGCCGCAACGCCTCTTGCTCCTTCGTCTGCGCCACAGCAGTATGTATGTCTTTTGCCTCGGAAGTGATGTCAGCACCAGCCACCTGTTTTACTATGGCTGAATACACTGCATCCATGTCTTGCCCGTCGAGCGATAAAGACAGCTTATCGGCTGAAGTCCAACCAGTTTGGAAAGTCTTGACTATATCAAACCGGGTGTTAGCGGCATCATGCCATTCCTTGTAGTTCACCAGCAGACAGAAGGCGTCATCGTGCTGAAGCAAGAAGAGCGTGTGGCGAGGCATCTGGCGATCGATAAAGACTAGCACATCCGTCGGTACGGTCTCACCTTTCAGTTCGATGCGGAACACGGCAATCTCGTGCACCGTCTTGCCGTCTCTCACATTCAGCGTGGACGGGGCAATCTTCGCCACCCACGTCACGCTTGCCACATCGTCGACAAAGCGCTGCTTCATTTTGGCATTCACCTCCAGGTTCTTATAGAACGCCGTCTTAGGCACAGGCTTGCCCACAAGGGTCGACTCAGGGAATGTTATCATGGCTCTTTCTTTTCTTCTGAATCTAAAGAAGGAAGATAGTCGCTTGCTTTGGCTGAAGTAATAACTCCATGCCCGAGTTTCTTCTCCAATTGATTGCGTGCTACTTTTGCTACGCTTCCGCCATCCTTAGCCACACGCTTCTGTTGGTTAAAGCCCTGAGGATTGCGCTGTTTAGACAATTCTGTGGCAGAAGCCTCGGCGAGCATATTGAGCGCAATCTCCATATTGGTCATGTTGTCGCGAAGACTTTCTTTCTTCAGACCCTTGAATTGTTTGTATTGCTTAGTGCTCATTCCGCTCCATTCACGAGTGATAATGTCGGTAAGAGATGCATACTGCATGCCCTGCTGAACGCCAGTTCTTGCCCATTCGTCTGTAAGTTCTTTTCTTATCTCAATAGACTTGATGCGCTGGTTTATCCATGCGTCTGAATATCCCAATCGCTTATAATCTATCACAGCCTGGTCGATGCTTTTCTCCGGGTCTTGCATCTGCTCCAACCGTGTGCTCGCCACTTGTGCCATCCACAACTTGAAAGGCTCTGCCTTGGGAGAAGGAATGGACTGTATAAGACGGAACAGTTGCTCTGTATCAGCCACATCCGTCAAGCGGAGCTTGCCGTCGGCTGCACGCAATTTCAAGCGGTTACAAGTTGTAACCGTTTGGTTGCCTTCCTTTATTAACCTGTGTTTTAATACTTTCCAATAGTTTCTCGCATGTTCTGTATCTGGTTGTTCTGTCAATACCGCACAAACATCCACTATAGAGAAATACCATTTCTCTTCTTTGTCGTCCCATATGGAGCGTATCTTCTTTTCTTCAAATAATTGAAGGGCTTCTCTCTTTGTCATAAATAAAGTATATCATCTAATGATTAAGAACGTTATCAACTCGAAATCATCCAGTCCTTTGATCTCGCCTCGCAGAGCGGTAGACTCGCCTACGGAAAAAAGACTGTCGATGTCGCTCTCTTCCTTCACGCTCACAATGCTGTCGATGGCACAGTGCAGCAAGTCGCTGTATTTGCGCATGTCGCGTCCGTCCTTCGTCTCCTTGTTGAGGGCAGCGCAGAGGGTGCGGTCATACTCCTGCTTGCCTTTGCACACATGGCGCATCACATCGAGCAACTGCTTTGGGTGCAGATGGTCGCACACCACGCTGCCATCATCGCCCACATATACCATATAGAACGGATGGAGCAGGTTCTTCTTGTCGATGTTTACCGCATTGTTTCTGTTACGTAGAATGTACATCACTCCTGGTCTTGCCATACTGTCGCTCCCCACCACGGCACTCATACCGAACGGTGCGTGCTCGATGTCGGGATGCTCCTTTATGTATGCCAAGAGGTCAAGGCGAAACTCGTTCAGTCCCAAGTCCATGATATTGATGCCGGTATCCATATCTTCGATGTCCACCACTTCCTCCTGAAGGCGCTTCAGCTGGTTACGGCGATATTCCAAATCGCCCTTCTCATTGTCGGAAAGCAGGTTGTCGTCGCCGGTGGAGGTAAGCACCGTGGCTTTCATACGGCTCTCCACGCGTCCTTTGAGCTTTATGTAATCGTCAAGCTCCATGTCGGGCCAATAGTTTACAAGCTGGATCACCTTGTTGCGCGAGCCGATACGGTCTACTCGTCCGAAACGCTGGATGATGCGCACCGGGTTCCAGTGGATGTCATAGTTGATAAGATAGTCGCAGTCCTGCAGGTTCTGTCCCTCACTGATGCAGTCGGTGGCTATAAGCACATCTATATCCTCCTTCGCGTTCGGATAGATGGATGCACGGTCCTTAGAGATAGGTGAGAAGTAGGTGAGGACATTATTAAAGCTCAATGGGAATTTCTTTATTGTGCACCGTCCATCTGTCGTTCCTGTGATAAGGGCTGTGTTGAGTCCGCAATCTTCCTTTATTTTGTCTGCAAGTTCGGTATACAGATAGTTGGCTGTATCGGCAAAGGCTGTGAAGATAAGCACTTTCTTGTTGCCGGGGTTTATAGGATTTTCAAACTTGTGTTTCAAATCCTCGATAAGCATCTGCAGCTTGCTGTCGTGGCGCGGTGTGATGTCGGAAAGCATGAGTAAGAGCAAATCAAGTTTTTCCAAATCTGAAGCAAGGTCACGACGCCAGCTGGTGGTGTCCATGTCGGCAAGGCTTATCTTCGACTTCTTGGTGGCAAACGGATCGGTATCACCTTCGCTGCTATCCATATCATCTGAAAACTCACTTACGTCAATACTTTCACTTCCACGGCGTTGCTCATACTCGTCTATAAGCTTTATAGTCTCCGTGATATATTCCTGAATGCGCTGCAATGTCAGGCGGAAGGAGTTGACCGAGCTTTCAAGGCGCTTCAAGAGATTCGTTGCCATGAGCTTGCGAAGTCCCTTTTCTCGTCCGTCTATGGACAAGCCCTCACCGTCGAAGTCGATAGCATAGTCGTTCCTTACGCTATCGAACAGATAGAGCGACGGCGTATAGATGGCAAGACAAAGGGTGTCGAGGGTGTTGGCAATGTCACGAAAGTTGATGGCGCTATTGAGGTCGGTCAGCTTAGGACGACGTGAGATAGGTGCCAGACGCTTCGGAAACTCGCCGATATCTTTGGTGTCATAATACTTAGTGATGTGACTTCTGCTGCGTGCGATTGTCACCGCATCAAGCATCTGGAAGAAGTCAAAACTCAAATCATTCAGCAAGCGTTCTGTGGTGCGTGCCTCAGGAGGCAGCTTTGCCCACTTGTTATATACTGTCTGTGCGTTGCGGAATACATCATCAATGCTCTTGTCTAATTCAAGAGCTTCATTGATATAGTCTGCTTTGCCTTCATAGGCAAGCTGCAACTGATTTTTCAAATCATTGAAGCGGTTGTTTACCGGTGTCGCACTGAGCATCAGCACTTTTGTCTTCACGCCGGAACGGATGACGCGGTTCATCAAACGCTGATAGCGGTTTTCCTTGCGTGGTTCTTCTTCATCGTCAAGTTCCTCCTCGTCAACGTTACCGCCATTGCGGAAGTTGTGGCTCTCATCAATTACGATAAGGTCGTAATTTCCCCAGTTGATATGCTCCAAGTCAAGACCGTTGCTTAAGCCACGGTCGCGTGACAGGTCGGAATGGAACAATATGTCGTAGCGCAGACGGTCGCCTGCGATAGGGTTGTTCTTATAGTTGGCACGGAATGTCTGCCAGTTATCGTTCAGCTTCTTTGGGCAAAGTACGAGCACGCTCTTGTTGCGGTTCTCGTAATACTTTATCACTGCAAGGGCTGTGAATGTCTTACCAAGTCCGACACTATCTGCAAGGATGCAGCCGTTGTATTTTTCAAGCTTGTTGATGATGGCAAGGGCAGCATCTTTCTGGAAGTTATAGAGCTTGTTCCATACGATACTTGACTTAAAACCTGTACGCTCGTTGGGCAGTACATCTTCTGATATGTCGTCCAGAAACTCATGGAAGATATTATAAAGAGCTATGAAATATATGTATTCCGGAGAGTTCTCCTGATACACTGTCTCGATGTACTCCAATACTTTGTTGGTGACATCAGAAAACTTATCTTCATTGTCCCATTGCTCATTGAATATCTTCAGATATGCTTCTGCAGTGGGTGACGGCAAGACATTTACCATTTGGTAAACACTATTACCGCGCTCACATCCTAATTCTGTTGTGGTAAACTCGTTGAACGGAAGATATACGTGCTGGCTGTTGTCTGCTACATGCAGGAAACCGCCCATAATGTCGCCTGTGGAATTACTCTTAAAGCGCACTTTGCGCTTTATCCATTCTGCACACTCCTTTGCAATTGCTTTCTGTGATAGCTGGTTGCGCAGACGGATTTCAAATTCGGTGCCGTAAAGATTGCGCTCCCGATTCAGCTTGGGAATGAAAAACTCACGTTTCTCCTTCTTGCCTTTGTCTTTGACAAATGTAGGCGAGGTAAAAATAAAGCGGAGTTCCTCTATGCTTTCCAGTTCCTTCTTTAGTGCCTCGAAAGCATAAATCGAAAACGAAGCTGCAGCCACACAAATACGACTGCTGGCAGACAACCGCGTCTTCAGGTCGTCTACAACTCGTTCATTTATATTGTTTATTTGTTTAGGAAGCTCCATCTTTATGATTTAATTGTTTCTGTAAATTCTACCTTTAATTGACATTATACATTATCTTGCAAAGGTAGTATTTTAACGGCATTTAACTAAATTGCCAAACTTAAATATTCTAAAATCAGCCATAATTTGTATCGTCTTATACTATTCTGTACTACCAATTACTATTAAAGTCTTTTTAAATTATACTCTATCTGCTATTCCAGTTGATTATTTGATGTCTTTTCAGTATAGCCATAACGTCTATATCTTTGCCTCAAAAACAGCATATTATGCCCGATACACTAACATTTACATCCGTCCATAACATCCCCGGCACCCACGCCTCCGCAGCTTTCACCTCCAAGACATCTGAAGTCTTCAAGGAGGAGCACAACATCGCACCAATCATCATCAACGACAAGATGAAGTACATCCCATGGGGAGGCGACAATCAGATGCCGTACGATATCATCAACCTCATCGAGTCTGACGAGACAATGAGCATTTGGCTGACGCCCATCCGCAATCCTCAATAAAAAGGATAATGACGGTTCTTTGTTTATGGTAAAATATAACACAACTGGCGTTTTTACGTTAAAACAAGCAAACACGCGACAAATAGTTAACACTAAAATGTTAAGCAATTAAGTTAATTAGTATCTTTGCGACATGAAAAAGAAGACGATATGGACAATAGCGGTCATCATGGGACTGTCGTTCATCTTGCTGCTCTTTTTGCAACTCACGTACATACGCGAGATGGCAAACATGAAGAAGGAGCAGTTTGACGAAAGCGTGAACCGCGCCCTCTATCAAGCCTCTCGCAACCTTGAGCTGAATGAGACTTTAAGGTATCTGGAGAAAGACGTAAGGGAGACGGAGAGGAAGGAAAACAATCAAGGCAACGGTTCCGCTTGCGCGCAAAAGGACGCCGCCGACTCATCATCGCGTCGGACGGCCAACAGCTTCCGCGGCTCCAACTATCTCACCTTCCGCATGAAGATGAAGATGGACAACCCGGTGAATATGCCGAAGGCCATGATTCTCATCAATGACAAGAACTCCAACAACGCCGCGAGCCGCTCGCTGCAAGAGATCGTGAAAAACAGATACGTCTACCAGAAGGCATTGGTCGACGAGGTTGTGATGAACATGCTCTATTCCGCCTCCGACAAGCCATTGAAGGAGCGTGTCAACTTCAAGATACTGGACCAAGACATAAAGGCCGAACTGATAAACAACGGCGTGAACATACACTACCACTTCACAGTGACCACGCAAGACGGGCGTGAGGTGTATCGTTGCCCCGACTACAGCGACGAAGGCTCGGAGTTCACTTACACCCAGGTGCTTTTCCGCAACGACCCGTCGTCGAAGATGGGCGTGGTGAAGGTTCACTTCCCAGACATCAACAGCTACATCTTCTCGAGCATCAAGTTCATGATACCCAGCGTGTTCTTCACGCTCATCCTTCTCGTGACGTTTATCATCACCCTCGTGATAGTGTTCAGGCAGAAGCGATACAACGAGATTAAAAACGACTTCGTGAACAACATGACACACGAGCTGAAGACACCTATCGCCAGCATATCGCTCGCCACGCAGATGCTCAACGACGACAGCGTGACGAAGAGCGAGAAGATGAGGAAACACCTGGTGGGTGTCATCACCGACGAGACCAAGCGCCTGCGCTTCCTCGTGGAAAAGGTGCTGCAGATGTCGATGTTCGACCGCAAGAAGTCGTCGTTCAAGAAGAAGCACCTCGACCTCAACGAGATGGTGGAGTCGATAGCCAACAGCTTCTCGCTCCGCGTGGAGCACACGGGCGGAAAGATAAACGTGGACATTGGGGCCGTGGACTCAGACATCTACGTGGACGAGGTGAACTTCCAGAACGTGATATTCAACCTCATGGACAACGCCGTGAAGTATCGCAAAACCGACGAGCCTGTCAACATCTACCTCAAGACATGGAACGACGACAAATGGCTCTATCTCTCGGTTCACGACACGGGCAAGGGAATAAAGAAAGACGACTTGAAAAAGATATTCGAGAAGTTCTACCGCGTAGGCACGGGCAACGTGCACGATGTGAAGGGCTTTGGCCTCGGCCTCGCCTATGTGAAGAAGGTCGTTGACCTGCACGACGGTGAGATTAAGGTGGACAGCGAATACGGCAAAGGCTCTACGTTCACCATCAAGCTGCCCGTGATTCACGACGAGGACTAAACACGGTCAATGGTCTCACAAGGTGAGTGACACGTTAACACCGCCGTTGGCAACATAATATACATTATATTAATACAGAACAATAACATTAAAACAGTAAATACTATGGAAGATAAAACAAAGATTCTGCTTTGCGAAGACGACGAGAACCTCGGAACATTGTTGTGCGAATATCTCATCGCCAAAGGTTACGACGCTGTGCTCTGCCCTGATGGCGAAGTTGGTTTCCGCGAGTTTCAGAAAGACCAATACGACATCTGCATCCTCGACGTGATGATGCCAAAGAAGGATGGTTTCACGCTGGCTGGCGAGATTCGCCAAATCAACTCGCAGGTGCCAATCATATTCCTCACGGCTCGCGTGCAGAAAGAGGACGTGCTGGAAGGTTTCGACAAGGGTGCCGACGACTACATCACCAAGCCTTTCTCAATGGAAGAACTGGTTAAGCGCGTTGAGGCCATCCTCCGCCGCGTGAAGGGCAAGAAGAACCGTGAGAGCACAAAGTACAAGATTGGCAAGTACATGTTCGACACGCAGAAGCAGCTCCTCACCATCGGCCAGAAGCAAACAAAGCTCACGACAAAGGAGAACGAGCTCCTCTCCCTGCTTTGCTCCCACGCCAACGAAATTCTGAAGCGCAACGACGCCCTGCGCACCATCTGGATAGACGACAACTATTTCAACGCGCGTTCCATGGACGTGTACATCACCAAGCTGCGCAAGCACCTCAAGGACGATGACCAGGTTGAGATAATCAACATCCACGGCCAAGGCTACAAGCTCATCATCCCAGACGAGGATTAAAACAACAACGCCCGAAGCACTCCCAAACGGACACTTCGGGCGTTTTCCATGTATTGCAGGGGCGGCACCCACAGTGAACACCGTTTTTTGTTGATAATAATATTTTACAAAAGGTCGTCTGAGAATCGATTTTTTTCAACCACGTGCCTCTTTGGTCGAAATTATGCGATTCTTGGCCATTTTTATAAATCCTTAAATATCAAGCGGTTGTATTTTTTGCGGTTTTTAGGTGTCGCCGTTACGGTGTAATCGCGTCGCCGTTACGGTGCAATCGCGTCGCCGTTACGGTGCAATCGCAACGCCATTACGGTGTAACGGCAAAAAATCATGGTAGAAAACGCGCTGGCAAGGCATTTTCAAGCAGTTTTTTCGCTCTAAATGGGGCTGTTCCCAAGTGTTAAATTTTGGCAATAATATTTTACATTTCAAGGTGGGAGCCTGTTGCCGTTCAGCGGATGAAGGTATATAAACGGGTGAAGCCTGCTCCCACTGGGAACAGGCTTCTATGTTTGTTTGGAATAAGTTTTGAAAATTATCTTAACGACTTATTAACGTTAAGCGTCAGCCTTCTTTGTCTTAGCTGCGTAAGCCTCAGGGCTGAGCACAGATACCGTGCTCTTGTCGCGGGCACCCTTGTGGAAGTAAACCACACCGTCGGTCAAGGCATACAAAGTATCGTCCTTGCCCTGTGCCACATTCTCGCCTGGGAAGTGCTTGTTGCCACGCTGGCGAACAATGATGTTGCCGGCAACAATCTTCTGGCCACCCCAAATCTTAACACCTAAACGCTGAGCTGCTGATTCACGACCGTTACGGGAACTGGTCTGACCTTTTTTGTGAGCCATCTTGTTTTACCTCCTGTTTTAAGCGTTAACTGATTTTACTTCTACCTCTGTGAAGTGAGTGCGATGACCATTCTTCACACGGTAATCCTTACGGCGTTTCATCTTGAACACCACTACCTTGTCGCCCTTAACGAGTGGGTTAACCACCTCAGCGACAACCTTTGCGCCTTCCACTGTAGGCGCGCCGACTGTTACGGCACCGTCGTTGTCGACGAGCAGCACACGGTCGAACTCAACAGTCTTGCCGGCCTCAACATCCTTGATGTGATTGACAAAAAGCTTTTTGCCTGCCTCTGCCTTGAACTGCTGACCGTTAATCTCTACGATTGCGTACATTTTGTTTATTATAAACGGTTTTTCCGCAAGGCGGACGACGTAATAGTGTCGCCACTTGTTTTAGCCTCCACGGACTCAAATTCTGTGCAAAGTTACATATTTTAGCTGATACGGCAATGTTTTGGCTCGTGATTTTTTCTTCTATTTCGCAATTTTATTAATTTTGCACAATGCTTGGGCAACAATAAGTAAAAATAGACAATAATGGCAATAGACAAGGAGAAAAACAAGGAGGAGTTTGAGACCCTGTTGCGCTCAACGAAGCGCGAGGGCATCGACTATGTTATCGAGGATCTTGAGAAAGGCGGATTTTTTGAAGCGCCGGCATCTGCAGGTCATCACCTCAACGTTGAAGGCGGCCTGTGCCAGCACAGCCTCAACACGTGCAAGGCGGGCCTGATGATCTACGAAGGCTTGAAAAACCTTGACGGTGCCTCGGCTGGCGAGGTGAAGCGTGAGAGCGTGATAATAGCCACGCTGCTCCACGATGTCTGCAAGACCGACATCTACAAGAAGACAATAAAGAAGCACAAGAACAAGCTCGGACAATGGGAGGATGCCGAGGGATACAACGTCAGCTACAAGGACTTCCCGATGGGTCATGGCGAGAAGTCGGTGATGATGCTTCTGCTCAGCGGCCTCGACCTGCACGACGACGAGATGCTCGCCATAAGATGGCACATGGGCGCTTTCGGGCTGAACATGAACTCCTACGAGGACCAGCGGTGCTACGACACGGCAAGGCAGGAATACCCACTGTGCTGCATCGTGCAGTGCGCCGACTCCATGGCTGCCGCGATTCTCGAGGTAACAGCCGGGGACCGCGAGGAGTTATAAGTCGACGGTATGCGTGGCGTTGTCGATGCTGCCTCGTGGCCATACTGGGCTTTGTGCCGAAACCAAAAAAATGCCAAACGCTGGACTGAGCGTTTGGCATTATCGATTGCCCTTGTCGGGCATCTGTTCCTTTTTTTGTAAGGCTTTTAATCAAGCAAGGCGGCAACAGTCGTCGGGCTTGGAACGCGTACAGCGCCCAAGCCGGGCAAGGCCCTACTCGTCGAAGTTGAGAGAGGGAGCCTTCTCGGAGCCTGCGGCAGCCTCAAACTTCTCCATCTTGTCGAACCCGAACATTCCGGCGAAGATGGCATTCGGGAAACGGCGCACCGACTGGTTGTAGGCTTGCACCGCTGCATTGTATTTCTGGCGTGCCTCGTTGATGCGGTTTTCCGTACCCTCAAGCTGTATTTGCAGACTGTGGAAGTTCTTGTTGGCCTTTAGTTCCGGATAGTTTTCCACCACGAGCATCAGCTTGCCAAGCGCGTTGGACATCTCGCCCTGCGCGGCCTCAAACTGCTTGAGCTTCTCGGGCGTGAGGTTGCTGGCGTCGAGCTTCACTTGACCCACCGAGGCGCGTGCCTTGGTTAACGCCTCAAAGGTCTCCTTCTCGTGCTTGGCATAGGCCTGCACCGTCTTGGCGAGGTTGGGGATGAGGTCGGCGCGACGCTGATAAGTGGCCTGCACGTCGGCCAGCGCCGTGGTAGCGGCCTCTTGCTTGTCCACCATGCCGTTGTAAGCGCCGCAGGCACCAAAGCACACAAGCAGGATGACTGCCACGACAGCCAATAGTATAACATTACTCTTCTTCATAATCTTTTTTCTTTATGGTTACGTTTTGTCAATTGAAATCACGAAATTGATGTATGTTGGCGACATGCTGTTCCCTGCCGAGTTTACCAGCCGCCGCCAGCGCCGCCGCCGCCAAAGCTGCCTCCGCCAAAGCTGCCACCGCCACTGCCGAAGCTGCCGCCGCCACCAAGGAAGAATGGCGGAAACCAATCGTCGTTGTCACGATGGCGCCGTTTTTTAGGTCTCGGTTTTCGCAGGCCCAACTTCTCAAGCACATACAACACCATGAGGCAGACCGGCCGGCCAAAGCAAAAGAGAAGCACAAGCATGACAAACAAGACGGCACCTCCGTCCTCGTCGTCGACCACGTCATCGTCGACCACGACCTTGCCCGTCTTGAACTTGCCGTACAAGGCCCTCACGGTGGACAACAACGCCCGGTCCACATCGTTGACCTTCATGTTCCTCACAATGCACTCACGTGCTATGTCGTCACATTCCACGTCGGTAAGGTCGCCCTCAAGTCCCTTGCCGGGGGCGATGAAATACTTGCGGTCGTTGACGGCAACGACAATGACCAGTCCGCGTCGGGTCTTCTTGTCGCCTACCCCATACTTGTTGCCAACGTCCTCCGCCATGCGGAAGCAGTCGGCGCCTTTCACGTTGTTCACCACGATAAACACCGTCTGTATGCCGCACTCCTTGTCGAGCCGCCTCAGGTAAACGTCGGCCGAGTCGATGTCAGCGGGGCTGATGATGTTGTCGGGATCGCACACATAGCGGTTGCGGTCTTGGAGATGCACCATCGGTATGTTGTCGGCCGACCACGTGGTCGCGCTTACAGTGGCCGTGACGAAGATTGCCACGGCAATGAGCAACAGCCTGGATGTGGTATTACGCCATGCCATGCAACGCCTATTTTATCACTATCATCTTGGTTATGCGCACGTCGTTGACAGGCCGGTCACGCTCATCGGTCGCCACGGTGTCGATGTGGCCAACTACCGACAAGCCCTTCACCACCTCGCCGAAGACGGTGTACTGGCCATCGAGCCACGGCGTGCCACCGTGCGACCAATAATAATCGCACATCTCTGGCGGGAACTTCACGGCGCCATTGGTCGTGGAGTCGAGCCTTGCCTGAAACTTGGCCATGCCCTTCGGCCCATACGGGAATCCCCAGACAATGTAGAACTGCGAGGCCGACGACTCACGCTTGGGGTTCTCGGCATCGCCCTCACGAGCCGCGCCCAAGGCGCCGCGCTTGTGGAAATACTTAGGGAATCTTATTTCCGCTGGCAAGGTCCAGTTGGGCGAATAGCCACCCACTTCGGCGCCGGGAGCGGCATGGCGCGTGGTGGAATCGCCAGTCTGGATCATGAAATCGGAGATGACGCGGTGCCACAAGTTGCCGTCGTAATAACCCTCACGCGCCAAGCGGAGGAAATTGTCGCGATGACGCGGAGTCTCATTGTAAAGTTCCACGGTGATGTCACCCATCGTGGTCTTTATAAGCACCTGATGGCGAACATCAGAAGAATCGGTCTTCACCACGAGCGAATCGACAGGCACGGCGAAAGACAGTTGGCAACACATTGCCAGTAAGCACAATATATACTTTCTCATATTTCTTTTTGTCCTATTCCTTGACAGTCCAAAATTACGAATTAATATTAACAACATTGCTCCTTTCATTCCCAAAAGTAGTAAAATTATAAAATAATAAGATTTTGGCCTTGCCATTGCTTTGCCATTAACTCATTATTCACTAATTTTGCAACATATTATTATAAAACAATAAAGGCATATAAAACAAGACATAGAAATGAACAAGAAGGTTCTTATCCCATTAATTGTTGTCATCATCCTTCTGCTGGGTGGTATCGGAACGCTTTATTACAACCTGCATAAACAACGCGCTGAGAATGCTGAGATGGAGCAGCTGGCCGCTCTCGACAAGAAGGAGATGGAGAACGAGTACCAGCAGTTTGCCAACCAATACAGTGAGATGAAGACGCAAATCAACAACGACTCCATCGTCAAACAGCTCACCGCGGAACAGGAAAAGACCCAACGGCTGCTTGCCGAACTTCGCAACACCAAGAGCACCGACGCTCGCGAGATAGCCCGCCTGAAAAGGGAGCTTGCCACTGTAAGGGCCGTGCTCAGGAGCTATGTCATACAAATAGACTCGCTGAACCGCGCCAACCAGCATCTCACGGCAGAGAACAACCGCATACGCGGACAGTATGCCGAGGCTAACAGGCAGATTGAGGGCTTGAGCACGGAGAAGGCGTCGCTCTCCGAGAAAGTGGCGATAGCGGCACAACTCGATGCCACGGGCATACAGATGACAGCTCTCAACAAGCGCGGCAAGGGCACCGACAAGCTGAAGAAGGCAAAGAAGTTCTTGGTGAGCTTTACCATAGCGCGCAACGTGACGGCACAAAGCGGCATGAAGACCGTGTATGTCAGGGTGACCACGCCGACAGGCGCATTGCTCGGAGGCGCGGGCAGCTTCAATTATGAGAACCGATCGCTCTCTTGCTCGGCTAAACGCTCCGTGGAATACAATGGCAAGGAGACGCCGATGAGCATATACCTCGACATAAACCAGACGCTTGAGGGCGGCACGTTCAATGTCAGCATCTTCGCCGACGGCAACATGATAGGCAGTCGCCGCTTCTCGTTCGATTAAGCTGAAGAGGCCGTCAACTCATCATTGCATTCATAGTAGCATATGTAAATAATATTATATATGGGCAAGCTAAAGATAGGCTTTATTCTCTTCTGTTGTTCTGGCTTTTTCTCGGCTGCCACGGCACAAAAGGCACTTACGCTCGACAGTTGCCGTGCCCTTGCGCTAAGGAACAACAAGCAGCTGCAGGTGGCTCGTGTCAACAAGGAGATGACGGGGTATGCCAAGAAATCGGCACGCACGCAATATCTTCCCAAGGTGGACGCCGTGGCTGGCTACAGCTATTTCAGCCATGAGATAAACTTGCTGAGCAAGAGCCAGAAAAACGAGCTAAACAATATTGGCACCACAGGCGTGGGAAAGCTGAACGGCGACTTGGCCACGGGCATTGGCAACCAGTTGCAGGAATTGGTGGGCAAGGGAGCCATAACGGCGGACCAAGCCCAGCAGGTGGGCAACATCATGCAGCAATTTGCCAATGGCCCCATGGCGCAATATGCCGCCGGGCTGGGCAACACCATCGGCCAAAAACTTGTTGACGCCCTTCACACGGATACCCACAACATTTTCGCGGGCTCCATATTCGTGCGCCAACCTATATATATGGGCGGCGCGATAACGGCTGCCAACCGCATGGCTGACATTGCCGAGGAAATGGCAGACGACAACATAAGCCTGAGAAACCAGGCTACACTATATAGCATTGACCAGGCTTATTGGCTGGTAGTGTCACTTCGCCAAAAACAAAAGCTGGCTTACAGCTTCCGCGACCTCGTGAAGAAGCTCGACAGCGACGTGAGCAAGATGATAAAGCAAGGCGTGGCAACAAGAGCGGACGGGCTGAAGGTGAAGGTGCGTGTCAACGAGGCTGACATGCAGGTGACGCAAGTGGAAGACGGTCTCGCCTTGGCGAAGATGCTGCTTTGCCAGCTTTGCGGACTGCCCATGAACGATGACATCACGCTTGCCGATGAGAACAAAGACCACATAGACACCAATGCGCCGGTTGTGGCGGAAAGCTATGAGCCAAACGACAATTCAAGCGACCGCCCGGAGGTGAAGCTCCTGCAGAAGTCTATCGACCTGGGCGAGGAAAGCACGAAGCTGGCGCGCGCCGCACGCTTGCCACATGTGGCTTTCACTGGCGGCTATTCCATAAGCAACCCTAACGTGTTCAACGGTTTCCAGAAAAACTTTTCTGGAGTATGGAATGTCGGCATCATGGTGCAGATGAACGTTTGGGACTGGAACGACATTAAATACAAGGTGCGCGCCGCAAAGTCGGCCACAAGCATGGCACGCCTTGAGCTTGCCGACACGCAGGAGAAGATAAACCTGCAAGTGGCGCAAAACAGGTTCAAGGTGAAAGAGGCTCGCAAGCGACTTGCCATGGCAGAGAAAAACATCGCCAGTGCAGAGGAGAACCTCCGTTGCGCGCAAGTAGGGTTTAGGGAAGGCGTAATGGAGTCGACCGACGTGCTTGCCGCGCAAACCGCTTGGCAGCAAGCGCAGAGCCAGAAGATAGACGCGCAGGTCGAAGTGAAGCTCGCGCAGGTAGGCCTGGAAAAAGCGTTGGGAATATTACAATAGATAGTTTACAAACATTAGCATAAATACCAATAGGAATGAGCGCAAAGAGCCAACACCAAAACATACTTCTTGCAGTGATGGGATTTTCCATTGCTGTTTTAATAGTCGCAATCATAGGCTTCTTCACTTTGGGCAAGACCGATGAGGTCATACAAGGTGAAGTCGAGGTTGGTGAATACCGTGTAAGTTGCAAGTTGCCAGCCCGCGTGGTGGAGATTCGCGTCAAGGAAGGCGACTTCGTGCACAAGGGCGACACCCTCGCCATACTTGAGATACCGGAGATGAACGCACAAGAGAAGGTGGCGCAGTCGACAGAGGCGGCGACACAAGCCCTTAGCAACCTTACTGAGGAAGGCGCGCGCCGCGAAGCCATACAGAGCGCGCGGCAACTCGTGGTTCAGGCAAAGGCCGCAACCGACGTGGCCAAGAAGACCTACGACCGCATGCAGAACCTTTTCAGCGAAGGCGTGATGAGTCAGCAGAAACGCGATGAGGCCAAGGCCGCGTGGGAAGTGGCCTTAGCTCACGAGAACGTCATGAAGAGCCAATACGAGATGGCCAAGAACGGAGCGAGGACAGAGGAGAAGAAAGCCGCGCAAAGTCAAGCCAATGCTGCCAAGCACGCTGTAGACGTGGTGCGCTCTGTGCTGAAAGAGACCGTGCAAGTGGCTGCCGTGGACGGCGAGGTGAGCGACATCTACCCGAAGGAAGGCGAACTTGTGGGTATGGGATCGCCCATACTGAGCATATCCATGATGAAAGACATGTGGGGAACGTTCAACGTGCGTGAGGACCAGCTCAATGGCTTGAAGGTGGGCGACACCTTCACGGCTTTCTCGCCAGCGTTCAACAAGGAACTGAAGCTGAAGGTCTTCGAGATAAAGGACGAGGGCTCCTATGCCGTGTGGAAAGCCACGAAGAGCAACGGTCAATACGACCTCAAGACCTTTGAGGTCAAGGCGCGTCCAATCAACCCGTTTGACGGTCTGAGACCAGGTATGTCATTGATAGTGAAGAAGTGAGCCTAACAGAAATCATAAAACGCGTCTACCACATTTTTGTCCGCGAGTTGGTCATAATGTGGCGGCATCCCATCTACGGGTTTTGCACTATCGTGTTTCCTGTCTTGGTGATGGCGTTCTTCACCACATTGATGAACGAAGGCGAGCCAGTGGAGATGCCCGTTGGTGTTGTGGACCAAGACAACACCCATGTCAGCCGTGCCATGATACGGCAACTCGACGCTTTCCAGACGACACATGTCGAGGGGCATTATGCCAACATGAACGACGCGCGAGAAGCCATACAGCAAAACAAGATATACGCTTTCTTGCTCATTCCCAAGGGCACGACCGACGAGCTGCTCAATTCGGAGCAACCCAAGATATCGTTCTATTACAGTAACGTCACGCTTGTGGCTGGCTCGTTGCTCTTCCGCGACTTGAAGACGGTGTCAACGTTAGGCTCCGCGGCGGTAGGGTCGGCAAAATTGTCGGCGCTGGGAAAGACGTCCAAGGAAATAAGGACTTTCCTTCAACCGATCAATATCGACCTCCACATGGTTGGCAACCCATGGGCAAACTATAACATCTACCTAAGCACGGCGATGGTGCCCGGCGTATTGATGGTTTTCGTCTTCCTGCTCGCCCCCTATTCCATCGGCACGGAGCTGAAGTTTCACCGTTCCAAGCAATGGATGAGGATGGCTGGCAACAATGTACATGTCGCTATCGCAGGAAAGATTCTTCCACAGACGCTTCTTTTCACCTTGATGATGTGGTGCTTTGAGTTCTACATATTCTATGGGCTTGGATTTCCGCACCCTGGTGGCGTGGTGCCAATCATGTTGCTGGGTTTCCTTTCGGTCGCCGCATGCCAGTGTTTCGGCATTTTCGCCTTTGGCCTCATGCCGTCGCTCCGCATGGCCATGTCTATATGTTCGCTGTGGTCTGTCATCAGCTTCTCGGCCTGCGGCGCCACGTTCCCGGTGTTCGCCATGGACTCCATGATACAGTCGCTGGCACAACTGTTCCCCTTGCGACATTACTACATGATATATCAGATGTGCATATTCAACGGCTATCCTTTGAGCTATGCCTGGTTCCATTTCATGGCATTGGCAATCTTTATATGCCTTCCGATATTCACAATCAACAACATCAAGAAAGCGATGCTCGTTTACGTTTATATCCCTTAATCAATGAAGAGAGACAGCCTGTTTTTCAGAATCAAGCAAGGTATACAAGACACCTGCTACATCATGGTGGAAGAGATACGCAACGAGTTCCGCGATGAGGGGTTGCTCATCTTCTGCGTTCTCGTGCCGTTGTTCTATCCCCTGCTCTATTCGTGGATATACAACAACGAAGTGGTGCGCGACGTGCCTGTGGCGGTAGTGGACCTCAGCCACAGCAACGCCTCACGCGAGTTCATACGCATGGTGGACGGCAGTCCTGACACAAAAGTAGCTTACTTTTGCGCGTCGCTCGACGAGGCAAAGGAGCTTACTGGCAAGCAGCAAGTGCATGGAACCATTTTCTTCCCACGGGATTTCGAGACAAAACTAAGACGTGGCGAGCAAGTGAACGTCAGCGTATATTGCGACATGAGCCTCATGCTCACATACAAAGCCATATACCAAACCACTCTGGCCGTGGCCTCGGAAATAAATTCCGGCATACAAATCAGCCAAAGCACGGGGTTCACCAACCGTGACGATGAGATAACCACCAAGCCACTCGACTTTGACGAGGTGCCCATCTTCAACACCACCTCAGGCTATGGCAACGCCATCCTGCCCGGAGTGCTTGTTCTCATCTTGCAACAGACGTTGCTCCTTGGCATCGGGCTCTCGGCAGGCACGGCGCGCGAGAAAAACAGGTATCAAAATCTCGTGCCAATAGAAAAGCACTACAATGGCATCTTCCGTATAGTGTTGGGCAAGAGCGCGGCTTATTTCGCTTTGTACATGGTCATGGCGGCCTACATAACCCTTTGTGTGCCAAGGATGTTCCATTTCGTGTCACTTGTCACGGCACAAACGCTCATAGGACTGATGGTGCCATTCCTGCTTGCGGTTATACTCTTTGGCTTGACAATGTCGTGCCTTGTCAGATACCGTGAAAACGTGATGCTTCTTGTGGTGTTCACGTCGGTGCCTTTGCTTTTCATGACCGGAATAAGTTGGCCCCAATCCAACATTCCTTGGTTTTGGGAAGCGTTCTCATGGATTTTCCCTTCCACCTTTGGCGTGCGCGGATTCCTGCGCATTTCGTCAATGGGCGCCACGTTGCCCGACATAAAGGTGGAATACCAAGCCCTTTGGATTCAGGCTCTCGTTTATTTCTTCACGGCGTGCATTGTCTACCGCTACCAAATCATGCTCTCGCACAAACGCGCGAGGGCAAGACTCAAGCAAATGAAAGAGGGTAAGGCTGCCACGCAATCACATGGCAACGGCCTTGGCCAAGGCTCCACCAGCCCATACAAAGATAAGGCCAAGGGCGAAACTGCCAACAAGGTAAGCGAATAAGCAAAGATAATTTTGGTCGTTGGCCAACGACAGGTTCTCGTTCATGAACGTGGAGAACGTGGTAAGACCTCCGCAAAAACCCGTGGTGAGAAGCAACCGCGCCTGAGGCGAAAGCCACGACAGCGTTGACGGAAGACTTGAGACAAAGCCTATCAATAAGCAGCCAAGCAGGTTGACTATAAACGTTGCAACAGGAAACGAGGTGGCAAACAAGCCACCTACGAGTTTTGACACAAGGAAGCGACTGCCTCCACCAAGGAAGCTACCGCATCCGACGATAAGGAAATCTCTCAGTATATTCATGTTTTTATTAGATAATGTCATTTCAATGGCGCCCTGAAATCACAGCCTTCTTTCCAACGCGAGCAACCGTAAGCCGTATTGCCCTTAATGACATGGCCTTGCTTGCACTTAGGGCAAACGTCGCCCACTTTTATGGTTTTTGTCTTTCTTGTTGACTTCGTGGTCGATTTCGATGCAGGCTTCGTGGTTGTCTTCTCTGCTGACTTCTTAGCCTTACCACGCGGCTTGTCATCATCGCCATAGACAATCAGCTGACCAGAACTGTCGTGCATCACGTCGCTTACTATTCTCGCTACCTGGGCCTTCAGTTCGTTGATGAACGTGGCCGCGTCATATTTGTCTTGCTCAATCTCACGAAGTTTTTTCTCCCAAATGCCAGTCAGCTCAACACTCGTAAGCAACTTATCGTGAATAGTGTCAATGAGTTGGATGCCCGTTGGCGTGGCAACGAGGTTTTTCTTTTCCCTGCGAATATAATGCCGCTTGAAGAGCGTCTCTATTATGCCAGCGCGCGACGAAGGCCTGCCAATGCCGTTTTCCTTCATCGCCGCAGAAAGCTGCTCGTCGTCAACAAGCTTGCCGGCTGTCTCCATCGCCCGCAGGAGCGATGCCTCCGTGTAGTGCTTTGGCGGCACCGTCATCTTCTCGGTCAGAGTGGGCTTATGCGGCCCCGTCTCACCCTTGACAAAAGACGGAAGAATCTTGTCTGCCGCGGCGTTCTTGGCAGAGGAATCGGTTATCTCGTCCTTGCCATAGACGGCACGCCAGCCTTGCGACAATATCTCCTTGCCCGAAGCCTTGAATTCCACCTTGTCCACCTTTCCCATGACCGTGGTTGTAGAGAACTTGCAATCGGGATAAAGCGCCTGGCTATCAAGTCGTAAACTTTCTTCTCCACGTTGGTCAGTCCTGTGGGCACTTGCCCCGTGGGAATGATGGCATGGTGATCGGTCACCTTTGACGTGTCAAACACGCGATTCGTCTTTGGCAAGGTCTTGCTTATGCTGGCAAGGTTCTTTATCATCTCAAGATACGGCTTCTTGCCAGCCTCGGCATATTGGCTGACACCGTTTAATATGCCTGGGCATTTAGGGTATATGTCGTCTGAGAGATACTGTGTGTCGACACGCGGATAAGTGGTGAGCTTTTTCTCATAAAGGCCCTGGATGAGGTTGAGCGACATCTCGGCCGAGAAGCCATATTTGCGGTTGAGGTCCACTTGCAACGAGGTGAGGTCATAGAGTTGCCTGGCAGGTTCCTTGCCTTGCTTCTTCTGCACCGACACTATCTCAAACGGCTTGACTTCAATTAGCGAGAACGCATCCTGCCCTTCCTCTTTGGTAATGAACTTTCCCGACGTGGCTGTGAAAAGCGTGTCACGGTAGACGGTTGAAAGCACCCAATAAGGCTCTGGTTTGAAATTGTCTATCTCCTTCTGGCGCTTCACTATCAGCGCAAGCGTGGGTGTCTGCACCCTGCCAATTGACAGCACTTGCCCCGTGCGCTGTCTGTACATCAAGGTGTACAACCGCGTGCAGTTCATTCCAAGCAGCCAGTCGCCAATGGCACGGCTAAGGCCTGCGAGATAAAGCCTTTCATATCGCTTCTCCTCCTTCAAGTTGGCGAAGCCTTCACGTATAGCCTCATCTGTCATCGACGAAATCCACAATCGCTTCACAGGGCATTTCACATGGGCCATTTGCATCACCCAACGCTGAATCAGTTCTCCCTCTTGCCCGGCATCACCACAGTTCACTATCTCATCGGCGTTGGCATACAGCTTCGCTATGGTCTGAAACTGCTTCTCTATGCCACGGTCTGGAATAAGCTTCAGCCCGAACCTATGTGGTATCATTGGCAAGGCCGCCAACGTCCAATAGCGCCAATTGCCTTCATAGTCGTTGGGCTCTTTCAGTTCACAAAGGTGACCGAAAGTCCACGTCACTTGGTAACCGTTGCCTTCCATGTATCCATCACGTGAGGTGGTGGCCCCAAGGATTCGTGCTATGTCACGAGCTACGCTCGGTTTCTCTGCTATACAAACTATCATTCGTCTTCTCTTTGGTGCAAAGTTACCAAAAAACGGTGCACTGGCAAAAGCGCGAGATTAATAATGTGTGGAATCATCTGTGTATTTTATCCCAAATCACTTCATCCTTCCATATTTCATTTCCACGCCATCTTTATCATACTGCTTTCGTTTGCCGATTGGTGGTTCTGTAAGAGTGACGCGCACGACGGCCGTTCTGAATAGAGAACGGGCGACGCCTTGGTCGAAAGCATCCATGTGTTGAGGAAGGAAACGTTCGCAAACCAATCTGAGGCCATGAACCTTCTCCGCGTCGTCAGTCACGGTTTCCGCCTTGCCAAAAGCTATTGCTGACTTGTATTGCAGGGTGAAGCTGCCATCTTTCGGGCCTACCGTAGGCGTGCAACGTGTCACGGCCGAAAGGCAGACATCGGGGTGAGCCTTTATGGCCTCCAACTTCTTGCCTTCCAAGGCTCCATGAAAATACCAGTGGATATCGTCGTCCGACGCCAGTGAAAGAGGCAAGCCGTAAGGTTTGCCGTCTTCATCGATGAAACTTACTGTTATATATGGAGCCTTGTGCATTACTTCCAATGCCCATTGGCTATCCATGGCTCTGGATTCCTTTCTCATTTTTTTAATCCTTTGTACTTAAATACTTTAACCATATCCTTGTCGCCACCTACGAGCTGGCTACATTTATTCAACATACCTGTATCGACGAAACCGCATTTCTCCATGACTCTTCCTGATGCAGGATTGCCTATGAAATGGTCTGCCCAGATGTTTTCGAAATGCTTCTCGTTGATGCAGTAGTCGAGCATCAGCTTCAAGGCTTCGGTGCAGATTCCCTTATTCCAATAAGGCTTTCCTACCCAATAGCCCACCTCACAGTCGTTTTCTCCGATAGGGATGTTGCTGGTTTCATGGGTGTAGTAGCCGATGCAGCCGATAGCCTCGCCTGTTTCTTTCAACACAATCGCCCATGTCGTTTCATTATGGAAGAATGTCCGGATTATCTCCCGACTTTCCTCAACAGACTTATGTGCTGGCCATCCTGCACGTGGTCCAACATCTGGGTCGGAGGCGTACTTGAATAGTGCCTCAGCATCAGATTCCTCCCAATATCGAAGTAAAATTCTTTCAGTTTCCATCAGATTATTTCAACGAAATTCTTCGTTCTTTATTTTATTATTATCCATTCATTCAGTTTATCCTCTCTGATAATCTTCGGCTGAGCTTTGCCAGCGAGAATGAGAATCTTTTTACCATTACGATAAATATGAAGCTGTCGTGAGCGAACCACGGCTGTCAACTCCTCATCGTTCTGCATGGCTTGCCAGATAGGATAATATACTCCCTCAGGTTCAAACAACTTCTTTTGAAGATGTGAACAGAGGTTTGTTGTATCAATAGTCATAGCCATATTTCCTTCAAACTATTTATTGTAGTTCAAGTACGACCTTTCAGGGCGTGTGAAGTTCACTTGTGAAAGATTGTTTTGATTATGTCAAGAATGGACCAAGCGTAGCCAGCAGTTCAGTTTTTTCAACCACACCGCTTGTGCGCCACCGGTCACGATGACTACTTTATCTTTGTATTCCATATTTTTTATTTGTTTTTCTGGTGAAACTCCTTCCTTGTCTTAGCCATTGCTGCCGTAGCCATGTCATGGGTTTCTATCAGCAATGGGCTTTTGTGATATTGCACAATCTTGACTCCGACTGAGTTGTGTCTTTTCTTTTCCTCGATGCATTGAACAATCAAGTCCGGGTTAGCCGACTTTGATGTTGGAGCCTTGTCAAAATTCTGAATATAGGCGGCATTGGTCAGGAAGAGAATGTCGGAACCTTCAGGGATTTCCTGCATTACCTTCACCATGAGGGTAAGCATCATGCGGAACTCTGTGGTGTGTAGGTCGCTGATTACATCACGACTGATGATGTTGCCGTTATGCTCAATCACAACGGCAGCACCACCAGCTCGCTCTTTATGGCCATAATCACATGATCCACCTATCCAAACGTAATATGTAGAAGCATCTTGTGTCATAATTATTTTATCTTCAATGTCCGCAGATATTCCTTCTGCTCGGGCGTGATTCTGTAGCTCTCGATGGCCTTCTGAATGGTCTTGTTATGCGTCCAGGCAGCAAGGCGGTTTTGCTCAATGTAGGGAATCGCCTGGTCCCATTGCTTGGCAAGGGCGGTGGCGAAGAACCAGGCTACCATCATTTTTACGTAATACTCTTCGCTCCTTACTGATGCAGGAATTTCAAGATATTCTGCCTTGAAATCTTTATCCATGTAATGAGACATAAGCGCCTCTATTCCAAAGCGACAGGTGTAAACGTGTAACGATTTACTCCAAGTCTTGATCTTCGCCAATAGCTCCTTCTTGTGTTTGGCAAACACCTTCGGAGACATGATGTCGCACACTGCCCAGTTGTCCACGAAAGGCAGGAAACTGTCTGTAAGACGAATGCATTCTTCGTAGTCCTTCACCTCAGAAATGAGGAGACTGTGAAGCATGTTCTCGTCGTAGTATTCGTGAGGAAGCTGATGAAGGAATTCCTCGCAATCTGCCTCCTTTGTAAATTCTTTTGCGAACTTGCGAAGCACTGGCACACGAATGCCTATGAAACTCTCCACAGGCACTCCCGGTGTCAGTTTGGCTTGGAAAGTAGCATACTGCTTATCCTGCATGGCGAACAGTCTTTCTTGAAGTGAGGTCATTTTTATCCAATTAATTTGATAATCTGTTTATCCGAAGCATCAGGCAGGATTTTTTTCAGATGCTCGAAAATCCTCTGATAAGATTCCAGGGGAGTGCGGTTGCATTGGCAAGCCTCCCTGCCATAGAGATCTTCGGGAGTATTGAGCAGCGACCATCCCCAGCCATATTCGTGATTGTGCTTGTCGCGAGGGTAGATGAAATCCTCGGTCACGATGTAAGTCGCCATTTCCAGTCGGGTGAGATAACCGTCAAACTTGCTTCTCATTCCCTTGCCGGTGAAACCGCAGGCTGCCCGAAGTTCTCTCGTAATGAGACTACCTGTAGATTGAAGCGTGCAGAGAATGGCTCCTTCTATTGTGTCTTCAGCCGGACGAGGGTATTTGCTTCTTCTGTAGTTGAGAAAGTCTGGCCACCATTCCAGGCTGATAAATCCGGCTTTCTTGTTAAAGAATTTTCCATACACGCATGGCATACCCGTCACGATCTCGCCCTTCCATTTCCATAGCGGCCAGTCCCAACCGCCTTCAGGAAAGGTCACATAACGGCAGTCGTCCGCCACGATGTCTTCGGCTGAGAAGCCCTCAATGCCGCTATCGAGGAGAGGAAGGAAACCGATTTTCTTAATCAGCTCCATCATGCCCGTAGCTGAATATATTTCCGAAAAAGTCATGTTAATTTATCTCTTTTTCTGCTATTCTTCAATCATTGACATTCTATCCTAACGGAATTTACATTGCAAAAATACAAAGTATCTCTAAAAGAATCAAAATTGTCAGTCGGTTATATACAGTCACTGCCACGCTTTATGTCTTTGAGCCAGAAAAGTGGTATCATTATTATAAACATAAAATGAGCCCCGAAAGTTTAAGAAGCTTTCGGGGCTCAAGTTATGATGCTTGTCAACCCTTGCCTTATTCATGAATTATGGCAAATTGTTGAACGTTGCCTGCCATGCTGTCGAGCAAAATGTCTCTGCATGACAGGCATTTATTAAAACTTCAAGCAGATATTAGTTGTTCTCAGGACGCAGCTGACGTACTGTCTCACCAGCGCGCCACATCTCCATGTCGTGCATGGCCTTCAGCTCTGCGTTCAACTTCTCACGGTAGTCAGCCTGTGAGTTCTTATCGATAGAAATCTGAGCCTCGTTGCCGCTCTCCACTGAAGCGTACAGCCACTCCATCACTGGCAAGCAAGCTGCCTTGAAGCGAGGACGCCAGTCAAGGGCACCACGCTGTGCTGTCGTAGAGCAGTTGGCGTACATCCAGTCCATGCCTTTCTCGCCGAAGAGAGGGCCAAGGCTCTGGGTCAGCTCCTCAACAGTCTCGTTGAATGCCTCAGAAGGTGAGTGTCCGTGCTCACGCAGCACTTGATACTGAGCCTCGAGCAGACCCTCGATAGCGCCCATCAGTGAGCCGCGCTCACCTGTAAGGTCAGAAGTAGCTTCTTTATTGAATGTTGTCTCGAACAGGTAGCCTGAGCCGATACCCACGCCCATTGCAAGTGTCTTTTCCTTTGCGTTGCCCGTAGCGTCCTGATAGACGGCGTAGCTTGAGTTGATGCCACGACCCTCAAGGAACAGCGTGCGAAGCGATGTGCCAGAGCCCTTAGGAGCTACCATGATAACGTCAATGTCCTTTGGAGGAACCACGCCCGTGCGATCGTTCCAGTTGATGGCAAAGCCATGGCTGTAGTACAGAGACTTGCCCTTTGTCAGGAACGGCTTGATCTTTGGCCACTGTGCGATCTGGCCAGCGTCAGAAAGCAGCATTGCGATGATTGTGCCTTTCTCGGCTGCCTCCTCAATAGAGAACAATGTCTTACCAGGAACCCATCCGTCGGCAACTGCCTTGTCGTAGCTGCGACCCTTACGCTGACCAACGATTACGTTGAAACCGTTATCGCGAAGGTTGCCTGCCTGACCAGGACCCTGAATACCATAACCAATGACCGCGATGGTCTCATTCTTCAGCACCTCACGTGCCTTCTCTAATGTGAACTCCTCTCTCGTGACGATGTTCTCTTCAACGCCACCAAAATTCATTTTTGGCATAATATAATACTTTTAAGTATAACTTGTTTTTTCTTTTTTATTGGGTGGTTCTTTAATTGGTTGCAAAGATAACGGTTTTATACAAAACCACCAAAGATTTCTTTCAATCTTTTACAAATTTAACCCTGCACCTTACAATCTCTACTTCTCTTTCCGCCTTTTTCGTCATTTTCACCACGTATTCGTCCTCTGCCACTTGAGCCTTGTACAGGCGTACCACGTCTCCTGCATGGGCTTCGGCAACGTAGGCTATGTCTATCCTGCGCAGCTGATGAGTGCGGTAATAGTCGATGTCGAAGAGGTCGAGCACATGGTCAATGTACTTTACTGAATTGAGATGGCCGTTGATGTCTATATCATTATAATATATGTTTATCTCCCTTGCCAGCTCAAGGTCTTGACCGATTACCACTCTTGCCGGAGGGGCGATTGGGCAATCTTTCTCCGTCTCGACATATTTTTCTATCAAGCCGTCGTGCACCGAATAGATGTCGGTGGGCTGGCGGGTGTCGATGTTTATCATCACCCAGATGCTTCGTCCATAGGCATAAGCTTTCGCTCCGTCCCGGCTGACGACGGCGTAGTTGCGGCTGGTGAAAAACTTCTTGGCCGACTCTACCCACGTCTGCACCTCCACCTTGTCGTATGCCTTCGGCATGTCCAATATCTCGATGGCAAAGCGTGACAGCACCCACGTCTTGCGGTTCTTGTTCAGTTCTGCCACGCCGTAGCCGCGGTCGCTGCTATGGTAGTCGGCGGCATTTAGCATCCCGTTGCCGAGATGCCCGGGAAACAGCCTGTTGCTGAAGTCGCAGTGGAACGGTTCCACCTGGAACTTGTATGCACCAACCTTGGGTAAGAGTTCTTCATTCTCCATGCTCCTGAAGATATTTGGTTACAGGCTCCTCGAAACTACGCGTCACGGCGATGCGCCCCGAACGAGTGTATTGAAGCAAGCAGTCGAAACTATTGAGCTTTGAGTAGAGGTCGGTGATGTCCTCTGTCAGTCCGGCAAGCAAGACCGTGGCATAAGTGGGGTTCACCTCCATCATTCTGGCACTGTGTTGCCTAATGGCACGCGAAATCTCGGGGTTGTCGAGAAGGATGGGCGTAGAGATTTTGTAAAGGGCGACCTCATGTATGAACAGCTCGTCGTCAGTGTAGAAGTCGGCCTTTATCACGTTTATCTTCTTCTCTATCTGCTTTTTTATCTTCGTGATCTGGTCAGCGTCGCACCAGCACGTGATGGTGTATTTATGAATGCCGTCAATGCTTGATGCCGACACGTTAATGCTCTCGATATTTATTTGGCGACGAGTGAAAACGCCGGTTATCTCGTTGAGCACACCAGCCACGTTCTCACTGTAAACCAAGAGTGTATAGAAATTGTTTTCCATTGAATTTCAAGCTTATATCTGCGTTATTATAACAGGAGGCTTAAATGTCGAGATGCAACTGCATCTCATCGACAGAACTGCCTGGCGTTACCATTGGCCTCACGTTCTCATCCTCCTTCACCGCGCACTCAAGGATATAAGGGCCATCTGTTGTCACCATTTTTTCCACCTTCGCCTTGAGCTCGTCGCGATTGGTCACCACGTCGTAATTGATGCCATAACCCTGCGCAATCAACTGGTAATGCGGGTTAAGCATGTAGGTGAACGAGCGGCGATGGTTGAACATCAAGTCTTGCCATTGGCGCACGTTGCCAAGGTAGTGGTTGTTGAGAAGGATTATCTTGACTGGCGCTTGCTGCTCCATGATAGTGCCAAGTTCCTCTATGCACATCTGGAAACTGCCGTCGCCAGTGAACAACACCACCTGCCTGTCGGGCGCGCCAAACGTAGCGCCTATTGCAGCCGGAAGACCAAAGCCCATGGTGCCGAAGCCGCCGCTGCTGACGACGCTGCGGTCTTTCTTGTACTTGAAATATCGGCATGAGAACATCTGGTGCAAGCCGACGTCGTTGCACATCACTGCTTCGCCATTGGTCGCCTCTGCCACGGCGTTGATGACCTCGCCC
>OMFC01000231.1_pt1 | contig 34399 bp, 28 predicted proteins | sample 1645531 | NCBI WGS metagenome assembly OMFC01 (sample SAMEA103958112, study PRJEB25191) | human gut metagenome | biome: human-associated habitat [ENVO:00009003]; feature: intestine environment [ENVO:2100002]; material: feces | place: Germany | collected 2013/2015 | reverse complement strand
GCATCTGGCGCAGCTTAGACTGGTGGACGGTGGGCATATACATCGCCCTACTCATCTTCGGATGGATTAGCGTGTGCGGTGCCAGTTACACATACGGAGAGACCGACATCTTCAGCCTTTCCACGCGTTCGGGCATGCAGATAGTGTGGATATGCACCTCTTTTGCCCTTGGCTTTATCCTTCTCATGCTCGACGACCGCTTCTACGACACCTTTGCCTATGTCATATACGCGGTGCTGCTGCTCTTGCTGTTTCTCACGATATTCAACCCCCACGAGATCAAGGGCTCCCGCTCTTGGATAGTGCTTGGCCCGCTGAGGTTGCAGCCGGCGGAGTTTGCCAAGTTCGCCACGGCGTTGGCGGTGTCGAAACTGATGAGCACCTTCGGTTTCGACATGCAAAAGCCCAAGCATTTCTTCTCGGCAATGGCCATCATCCTGTTGCCCATGTTGTTTATCATAGGCCAGAGGGAGACCGGCTCGGCCCTTGTCTACCTCGCGTTCTTCCTCATGCTCTATCGTGAGGGGATGCCAGGCAGCATATTATTCACTGGCGTCGCCATGGTCATCTATTTCGTGGTCGGCATCAAGTATGAGCAAGTGTTCCTTTTGGGCACGCCAACGTCGGTTGGAAAGTTCGTGGTGTTGCTGCTCGTGCAGATATTCGCCTCGTCGATGGTTTATATCTATGCCCACAACCGCCATTTCGCGTTGCGGCTCTTGGCCATTTGCACGGGCGTGACGTTGCTCGTGCTGTTGTTCTCCGAGTTTGTCATCCCGTTCGACATAGTATGGGTTCAGCTTGGCATATCTGCCTTTCTTATAGGTTTCCTTGTCTATGAGGGACTGTCCACCCGCATACTCCATTATCTCTTGATAGCGTTGTTCTCAGTTGGCAGCATAATCTTCTTCTACAGTGCCGACTACGTGCTCAACAACGTGATGGAGCCGCACCAGCGTGTCAGGATAAACGTGTTGTTGGGACTGGACGATGACCTTGCCGGCGCTGGTTACAACGTTCACCAGAGCGAGATAGCCATCGGCTCGGGCGGCCTTCAAGGAAAGGGCTTCCTTAATGGCACGCAGACGAAGTTGAAGTTCGTGCCAGAGCAGGACACCGACTTCATCTTCTGCACGGTAGGCGAGGAGGAAGGCTTCCTTGGCTCAGCCAGCGTGTTGCTGCTTTTCCTCGCGTTGATATTAAGGTTGATACATTTGGCTGAACGACAACCGTTCAAGTTTGGGCGGGTTTATGGCTATTGCGTGGCGGGTATCTTCCTTTTCCACGTCTTCATTAATGTGGGAATGGTGCTTGGTCTCACGCCTGTCATCGGCATCCCGCTGCCGTTTTTCAGTTATGGTGGCTCTTCGCTGTGGGGATTCACGCTCCTGCTGTTCATCTTCCTTCGAATAGACGCGGGCAGGAACCTCGTGAGGACATAAATAAGCGAAGAGCGGTCTGTGCTCTTTTAGCGTGCTATCTCAATGCCCACGTCGGCAATGCCCGGTATTATCTCCCGTCGCATGTCGTGCCTCACGGTGACGTGGAGAGAGTCGCCCTCCTGCAAGTTGGTTTCCGATATTAGGTAGTGGTATTGGAAGTAGCTTATCCCCCTTCCCTTTATCGTGCCCTGCGAGTCGTATATCTGACAGTTGATGGTGTCTCTCCTCGTGGTCTTCTTAGGATAAACCGTTTGCTCCACTATCAAAGTGAGCGATTGGAAAGGGTAGGCGTCGCTTACCCTGAGTCCCAGCATGGTGCTGTATTTAGCCGCTGTTTTCATTCTCGGCACGTCATACGACAACACCTCGCCCCTGTCCCAACCTGAGACAGAGGTGTGGTCGTAAGTGTCGTAAACCTTCCTGCCCGTGCACGACACGAGCAGGAATAGAAGTGAGATAAAGGCTAACCTTCGCATTTTTCCTTATTTCTCGGTTGCCGGCTTGCTGTCGTTCGGCTTGCCGTCTTTCTGTTTCGTGGTTGCCGGCTTGGTGTCGTTCGACTTGCCGCTATTCTGTTTCGGGGTTACCGGCTTGCTGTCGCTCGACTTGCCGCTATTTTGTTTCGCGGTCATCGGCTTGCCGTCTCTTTGCCTGTCGTTTGCCTTCGCCTCTTTCGGCTTGTTCTGAGCCTGTGGCGCGGCACCGTCTTGCGGCTTCTTCGGGGCAGCTTGCTTATTATTCTTGTTTTTCTTGTTTTTCTTCTTCTTGGCCTTGTCGAATCGGCTCACGTCGGCGTCGGCGAGCAAGTCCACGGGTTTCTTCTCCGTTTTCGCCTTGTCGTTTTCCAGTAGCGACAGCGGCTTCTCGCCCTGCTTGTTCATGGCTATAATCTCGAAGGCGCGTTTCGCCGTTATGGTCTCCGTGTTCGCCCCGAGGTTCTTGTCGGTGGAATAAGTGCAGAGGCCGGCGAGAATGTCGGTCTTGAACAGGTGGTACTCCGCGTCTTGCGTGACCAGTGTCACGTCCCTTCTCGGCAGTTTTCGGCTTGCCTCAAGATAGTCGTCCACCTCATAGTTGAGGCAGCATTTCAGCTTGGCGCACATTCCGGCGAGCTTCTGCGGATTGAGCGAGATGTCCTGTATGCGCGCCGCGTTGGTGGAGACGCTTGAGAAGTTTTTCATCCATGTGGCGCAGCACAGCTCCCTTCCGCACGGTCCCGTTCCACCAATGCGTCCAGCCTCTTGTCGCGCTCCAATCTGTTTCATCTCTATGCGCACGTGGAAAGTCTCGGCAAGCACCTTGATGAGCTTGCGGAAGTCCACGCGCTCGTCGGCAATGTAATAGAATATCGCCTTGTTGCAGTCGCCTTGGTATTCCACGTCGCCAATCTTCATTTGCAGTCCGAGGCTTTTGGCTATTTGCCGGCTCTGTATCATCGTGCCGTGCTCGCGGCTTTTGGCTTCCTTGTATTTCTCCATGTCCACGGACTTCGCTATTCGGTAGACACGCTTTATGTCGTCGGCCGACTTCAGGTTGGCCTTCTTTATCTGCAGCCTTACGAGCCTACCCGTGAGCGTCACCACGCCGATGTCGTGGCCAGGGTTGGCTTCCACCGCCACGATGTCGCCCTTTTGCAGGTCGAGGTTGTTCACGTTGTGGTAGTAGCCTTTCCTTGTGTTCTTGAATTGCACCTCCACGAGGTCGGTCGACTCCGCGTTGCCGGGCACGTCGGCGAGCCAGTCGTAGGTGTTGAGTTGCTTGTCTTGCCTTCCCACGCCTTTTGCCGAAAGTCCCCGTCCACATCCGGAGCACATATCATATTCTCTCATATCGCGTATTCTGAAGTGATGTATTTATAATGTATATATGTAGTTGATGTTGTCTCTTATTTCCTTATGTAAATGGTGGTCTCGAGCGCGAAGTCGAAAAACTGTATCTTCGCGTTGGCGTTTTGCCCTATGTCGCGCGTCATCTGTTGCAGTCGGTGCTGAAACAGCATCACGTTGCGCTCGTTGACGTAAGGCGAGAAGTTCTTGGCGAACTGTTCCTCCTCCTTGGTCATGTAGCACAGTGCCGGATCGTGGAAATTGTAGATGAAGTTTTCCCTCACCATCTGCATCATGTAGGCAATGAGCCTTTTCTGTTTCTCCCTTCCGAAGTCGGCCACGGTGGTGCTCCACGCCTTCAGTTGCCTCACGTCTTTCTTGAAGGCGCATCGCATGAGCGATACAAACAGGTTGAAAAACTCCTTGTTCTCGTTGCCGGCGTCTATTTCCTCCGTCGCCTTCAGCCAGTTGCCCATCGCCACTCGCGCTATCCTCTCCGCGTCTTGCGGCTCTATGCCTCGCCTGGCGGTCAGGGCCTGTGCCATGTCCTCGTTGTCGAGTCGTGGCACGGCGAACGTCTGCACTCGGCTTCGTATGGTCTCGAGCAGCAGCTCCGGGTGCTCGCTGACGAGCAGGAACACCGTCATCCGCGGTGGCTCCTCCAGCAGTTTCAGCATCTTGTTGGAGCACGTCAGGTTCATGCGTTCCGGCAGCCATATCACGCTCACCTTGTATCCGTTGAGCGTCGACTTCATGTTGAGCTTCCTCATCAGCCTGTCGCTCTCAGCCTCGAATATCACGGCTTGCTGCTTCTCGGCCCTCATGAGCGTCATCCATTGCTCAAGCGAGAAGTAGGTGTCGCCAGTGAGCATCTGCCTCCATTCCTTGGCATAGTCGTCGCTTGTCACCTTGGTGTCGCTTCCCGCGCCTTTAGGCTTTATGGTGGGGTAGGTGAAGTGCAGGTCGGGGTGTTGCCATTTGGCGAGCATGGCCTCGGCGTTGGCTATGGCGGCATCGTTCTTTAGCACCGACGTGCCGTCCCATCTCTCGCCAAGCATGAACGACGCGAAGGCAAGGGCGAGCGACATCTTGCCACTGCCCGCTGGCCCGGTGAACATCAGCGCGTGGGGTATGCGCTCCTCGTCAACGAGTTGGCGCAGTCGCTTCTTGGCCTCTTCTTGGCCTATGACCCTGTCGAATTTCACGGCTTCGTATTTGTGTTGTTTTTCCTTGGTCTTGCCTACAGTATCTGCCTCAGTATGTCGGGCATGCTCTTAAAGGCGGACACGGTATAGAAGTGTATGTCTTTCACGCCATTGGCGTATAGCTCCTTGCACTGGCTCACCGCCCATTCTATGCCGAGCTGCCTGGCCTCCTCGTCGGTAGTGCATTTCACGGCTTCCTTGGCCAGTTCCTGCGGCATGTCGCAATGGAAGGTCTTGGGCACTTGCGTCACCTGAGTCAGCTTAGCCAGGGGCTTGATGCCGGGTATGATGGGCATGGTGATGCCCATGGCCCTTGCCTTGGCCACGAAGTCGAAATATTTCTTGTTGTCGTAGAACAGTTGCGTCACGGCGTACCCGGCTCCCAGGTCCTGTTTCTCTTTCAGGTGTTTCATGTCCATCTCCATGTTGGGCGCCTCCTCGTGCTTCTCAGGGTAAGCCGCCACGCCATACTGGAATTTCTCGCCCGGGCGCTTTATCGGCGTGCCGTCTATGAAGAATCCCTCGTTGAAGCGGTTCACCTGCGACGCGAGCTCGGTGGTGTGCGCCCAGCCGCCTGCTGTCGGGGTGAACATCTTGTCGTCTTTCGCCTTGTCGCCGCGCAGCAGCAGCACGTTGCTTATGCCGAGAAACTGCATGTCGATGAGCTCGTATTCAATGTCCTCCTTCGTGGCTCCCGCGCAGATGACGTGCGGCACCACCGTGGTGTCGTAGCGTCGCTGTATGGCCGCCGCCACGGCTATGGTGCCCGGCCGGCGCCTTATCCTGAGCCGCTCGTATTGCCCCTCGGAGGTCTCGCGGTAGACGTATTCTGAGTGGTGCGTTGTTATGTTGATGTAGTTGGGGGCGAAATCCCTCACCTTGTCAATGTTGCGGAAGAGGGTCTCCGTGCCATTGCCCTTCAGGGGCGGCAGCACCTCGATGGAGAAGCCTTTCTGTCGACTTGCGTCGCCCAGTATGTCGATAATGTTCATGTGTTCGTTTTATGATGCTATTCAGCGTACAAAGTTACTAAAAAAATCTTTATTAATTCGCTTTTCCATCGCCTTTACGCTGGCTGTGCCGGAATAACTGCTTCAACAATATTTTTCCAACACCTTGTCGAGCATTCCCACATAATAGTATGGCAGATTGATATTGCCACACGAAATCCACCTCGGCATTGGAGCCTTTCTTGTCACGGACCCAAAGATACTGCGTTTTCCTAAAACATAGGCAAATATTAAGCGAAACTTTCTCAAAACATAGGCAACTTTACGCGAAATCATGCCTAAAACATAGGCAACTGCTTAAAATATTGCCTTATGCCATAAAGTCGCGGTCGTCTTTAAAATGCGGTATCGGCGCATGATTTCACGCTGAAATGTAAAATATTATTGCCAAAATTTAACACTTGGGAACAGGTGCAAATAGAGCGGAAAAAGGGTAGCCTTTTGCCTTTTCGCAACACCGCCAGCGGCTTTTCGGCCAGATTTTTTTGCGATAGTAGCCAAATGGCGTCGCCGTTACAGTGCAATCGCGATGCCGTTACGGTGTTAATGGCAGTGCGATTACGGTGTAACGGCAGTGCGATTACACTGTAACGGCGACGCTGTTTAAGCGCAAATCCGAGGTTTGGGAACTGTTAAAATCACAACGTGTTGATATTCAGTAGTTTACCAAAATAGCCCATAATTCGCGTTTTTTCGACCATGCGACGGCTTGGTTGAGAAAAATCGATTCTCAGACGACCATTTGTAAAATGTCATTACTCTATTTAACAGATGTGCATCATGTGCTTTGCAGGGTGCGGCGCCTGTGGCCGTCCGCACCCCGAAAGGCAAAAAATTGTTTTATTATTATTTCACCGCAATCTTCATAGAATTCTTACCTACTTTGGCGATAACCAATGATTCGTTTACGGCAAAAGAGGCTGCACCATTCGCTGCAACCGAAGAGCCGAGATACTTGCCATCAGTAGCATAGAACTTCACCACTTCGCCATTATCAAGTCCGGAGAGAGTAACAATACCATCATGGGCAGAAGCCACAACGCCACGTGTTTTTACCATATTGATGTTAGTACCAGTATCCAAGTTAGCATTAATCCAATACAGAGTTGCCTCCGCCTTATCAGATGCTTTATATCCATCTGCTGTAGCATAAACAGAAATATTATAGGCAGCAGAAAGAGATACTTCCCCATTTTCGCTCAGCGCATCAGACTTAATATCTGTATCAGTTATTGTATAATGACACTTTGCTCCTGTTGTTTCGCAAGCGAACATCAACTTGCCTTCGCCATAAGAAACTGATGGAGTAGAGCACTGAGTAACTGGCTTGTTATCATCTCCTGTTTCATTAGGATTCCAAGCATAGATATATTTATAATCAGGTCCAAAGGAATCTTTATAACCCTGAAGGTATTCTGTTGGAACCATAATTATACTTGTCCTTGGTATATCTAAGTTTATGTAATTTGATCTACAATACTTACCTTTAAAATAAACAGTTTCAAGACCACTGCACCAAGCGAAGCAAAACTCACCCAATGAAGTAACAGATGAAGGGATGGTGATAGAGGTTAAGCCACTGCAACTATAGAAGCATTTGTCACCTATTGAAGTAACAGATGAAGGGATGGTGATAGAGGTTAAGCCACTGCAGCCCCGGAAGCAACCATGACCCAATGAAGTAACAGATGAAGGGATGGTGATAGAGGTTAAGCTTCTGCAACCAGAGAAGCATTCATACCCCAATGAAGTAACAGATGAAGGGATGGTGATTGAGGTCAAACCACTGCAATCCAAGAAGCAAGACCGACCCAATGAAGTAACAGATGAAGGGATGGTGATAGAGGTCAAACCTCTGCAACCCTCGAAGCAAGACTCACCCAATGAAGTAACTGAGGAAGGGATGGTGATTGAGGTCAAACCACTGCAATCCAAGAAGCAAGACTCACCCAATGAAGTAACAGATGAAGGGATGGTGATAGAGGTCAAGCCTCTGCAGTACCTGAAGCAATATTCACCCAATGAAGTAACAGATGAAGGGATGTTGATAGAGGTTAAGCCACTGCAGCCCCAGAAGCAACCATGACCCAATGAAGTAACAGATGAAGGGATGGTGATAGAGGTCAAGCCACTGCAACCAGAGAAGCAAGACTCACCCAATGAAGTAACAGATGAAGGGATGGTGATAGAGGTTAAGCCTCTGCAGTCCAAGAAGCAATACCCACCCAATGAAGTAACAGATGAGGGGATGTTGATAGAGGTTAAGCCACTGCAATCAGAGAAGCAAGATTTACCCAATGAAGTAACAGATGGGGGTATCGTGATAGAGGTTAAGCCACTGCAACCAGAGAAGCAAGCCCCACCCAATGAAGTAACAGATGAAGGGATGGTGATAGAGGTCAAGCCAGTGCAACCTTCGAAGCAAGAAGCACCCAATGAGGCAACAATATACTCTACCCCATCATTACCCTTAATCTTCTCTGGAATAATAATATCACCAGAATATTTTCCTTCCCTTTTAGGAAGAAGCGTTGCTGTCTTCGTTTCTGAATCTAACAAATAACGAAAGCCATCAATGACTTCTGCCATCGCACTACTCGTAGTCATGAGCATCAGAACTACCAACATAACAAAGCCTTTAAAAAGACTACTGGTTCCGCTTTTACAATCTAAGAACTTTTTTCTTAAAGTAAAATCTTTCATAATCGTCTCTATTTAAATCTTTTCTCCGCAAAAATACTACTTTATTATTTGACCCACAAGAATTTATGGTAAAAATCAAAAATCATGAAATCTTTAGCACTGCTTCATAGACATTTTTTATGCTACTTCTTGAATTACATGGTAACCTCGTGAATACTTGTTGGAACTTTGAAAATTTCAAAATTACCACATTCGTAAAAAGCATTTTCTGAGATAGATATAACCGTTTCAGGAACGTAAATACGCTTCAAATTGGGGCAACGTTCCACAGCGAAGTCATCAATATACTTAGTGCCTTCTCCGATAACCAATTCTTCGAGATTATAAAGATGAGCTACCATGTTCTTATCCAATCTCTCAAGCGGTCTGAGTGTAAGACTACGAATACCTGCGGGAATGAGGTAAGGTCTGTTCTTGTCGTAAATGCTATATACCACACCCTTATACGATTCAAAACCGTAGTTTTTAGGATCAACGTTAATTTCCTCGACGTTAGCGAGCGCTCTGCTCAAACTTGAGGTGGGATCATACTCACCAAACGACACGATGTTACTACCTATATTAAGCTGTGTAATGCTCTTGGGTAACTCTTCGCTGGGAATAAACGACATTACGCGCAGACCATTTACACTATAAGGCACAGTAAACGACGTGCTTGTAGTTGGCTTAATACTCTTAACGTTAAGGTATCTGTTTTCGTAAGTGTACTCACACTTATCGTCTTCAAGAACAACAAAATCCATACGTTGGGGAATAAGCGAATTTTCGTAGCTACTTAAGTCTGCAGCCTTATAGTCATGACCATTGGTAGCATCGCTCACATACCAATCACCATCCACGTAAACATAGTTCCAAGCGTGTGCGCCCAGGGGAACCAAGTCGCCATTAACACATGCGCAAGGGATGCCCTGCGTATGGCACATCGTCTTAAGCAAGTTAGCATAGCCTTGGCATACACAGCATTTATGCTTAAAGATGTCGTATGGTCTGAGGTAAGGAACATCATTAGCACCCCAAGGATACTTAATGTTCTTAATCAACCAGTTGTAGATGTTCTTATAAGTTTGGTAGTCGTTCTCAGCCTTCAGGTTCTTAGTAACGTATCTTTTAATTTCCTTGTATTCAGCATCAGTAATATCCTGCTCGTTCAAGTTAAGAGCCTTCTTAGGGTCGATTCTTTTGAGCAGTTGCATCACGCCTTCAGCTTCGTTAGCACTGAGTTGTACCGAGCTGTCTGCCTCAGGGAATATAGGTGTGGCTGTTGCAAGGAGGGTTGAAGGACCTGTGATGGGGAGGTTAGGCTGTACGCCTTCGAGTTCTTCGTTTCCGCAAGCTGCAAAAAGAAGTGCTGCGGGGAGTAAGAGGTAATGTAATTTCATACAGTGTATCATCACGACCATGCATATAAGTACACATCTTTGATAATCTATATTGTTGTATTTCATCTTTCTTAGAGGGTATGATGATATATATTTCAGGTTTTATTTATTAATTATCTTACCACAACGCAATCTTGCCTGCAATACCCAAATCAAGAGTGGCTGTTGCGATACCCAAAGCTTGGAATACACGACTCATTGTTGGCAATGTGATAACACTTGTACCTTTCTCCAACTTTGAAATTTGAGCACGCTGCACACCGATACGTTCACCAAGTTGTTCTTGCGTGAGGTTTTGTGCCAATCGAGCCTTGCGTATGGCTTCGCCTACAATATAGGCGTTCACATCTTCTTTGAGTTTAGTTTCCATTGCTTCACGCTCTGGTGTTCCTCTTCTACCCCAAAGTTTATCTTTCATATTGTCTGCTGGTATCAATTTCATCTGTGCCATAATGTTATTTATTTTTATTATTAAAGTACTCTTTTCTTATTTCTTCTGCTTTGGTAAGATGTTGTAGTATATCTTCTGCTGAGCTTTGAATGGCTGCACATCCAAAAAGGCTTGTGCTTCTTCTGTCAACACCACTTTTAGCTTGTTGATGCCCATTTTGTTTTGAACTATGGTACAAAGATAACGATTTGTTTCCAAGCGGCGATACAAAATTCGGTTTTTCATCAAATCAGATCTCATTTTTAACACTCTCACGACTTGATAGTATCAGATACGCAATTTATTCACTCTTTTATTTCCCTAAATTTGAAATTCAAAAATAGGGAAGAAAAATATGGCTATGAAAAGTTGCGGAGAATACGAACAACATCCGTAATATCTTGCATTTTTGAGTTGTCAATGGCGTTGTCTGTGAATTGAACTTCATTCGTGACGAATAATTTTTGTGTCAAGACACATATTTTTGCAGCAAAAGTACACTTTACTTGATAATGCCAAAGTTTTTAGAGAAAAAAGGACTCACCCGATAATCCCCAATGTTTATCGGGTGAACCGATTATGCCAATATGAACCGAAAATATTCTCCTATGTTGATTCAACTGTTAAAACAAAGTTAATCACCATTCTTTTATTTACAGATTATTTTATTTCGCCTATATTTGCAAACAAAAATAACTAATGGACAAATCTGTTATTCCTATACGACTTCGAGAAGCACGCAAAATGTGTGGCTATAGCCTTGACCAATTGGTGAAGGTTGCTAATCTTCGTGTCACTCGCCAAAGCATATATAATTACGAACGGGGTGTGATGCAGCCTAAACCAGATATGGTCAAAGCTTTTGCAGAAACACTCGGTGTAAGCGAATCTTATTTCTATGGTGAATCAACAAAGATTGATATGCCGATGCTTCGTTCTACAGGAGATGACTTGTTGTCGGAGGAGGATTTGCAACAGCTTGAAGCAATGTTGAGCTATTGGGCAGAACACTATCTGCTTATGGAGAAGAAGGTTGGATTGAAGTCTGATTTCTCTAACCCACTGGCCGGCATAACCGTTTCCACTCTTGACGATATAATCCTTGCAGCCGACCGTTTGCGTGAGTCATGGAGGTGTGGCAGTGGTCCTCTGCCTGCTGTGTTAAGACTAATGGAAAGAAAGGGCATTAAGATTCTTTCTACAGAACTGCCTGATGGCATTTGGGGCCTTAGCACGTTTGCTGATGAAAGTCATCCATTGATAGTTGTAGATATGCGTCCACAAAAGACTACAATAGAACGACTCCGATTCACGGCTTGCCATGAACTCGCCCATATTCTCCTGCATTTCTCCGACGACTGCAACGTTGAAAAGATGTGCAACAAATTCGCCAATTTCTTCCTCTTCCCCAAGCAGACTTTCATCGAAGAAATGGGGGCAGAACATCGTGATAAACTTACTCTCGAAGAGATGATCGACCTAAGGGAGCTATACGGCATCTCTATCACTGCGCAAGTGCATGCCGCATGGGACTTACATATGATATCTCGCGAACACTACGACTGGTGGTACGACGAGATGATAAAGAAGAATCGACTGGAAGACGGTTGGGGAGTTTATAGTTTCCCTGAGACTATCGGAAGAGAGAAGAGAGTGGAGGCAAGAATGAAAAGCAAAGATGTATCTACAAGAAACAATAAACAAACAGTATAAATAAAAACATATTAAGCTATGGAATTTGATGATTTTAAAAGACTTTATCCTCTTTCAAAGACATTGCGTTTTGAGGCAAAGCCTATTGGAGCCACTTTGAAAAATATAATTAAAAGTGGTTTGTTGGAAGAAGACGAACACAGAGCACAAAGCTATGTGAAAGTGAAGAAATTGATTGATGAATACCATAAGGTATTTATCGATAGAGTATTAAATGAGGGTTGCTTGACAATTGAAAGTAAAGGCGGTCAAGACTCATTGGAAGAATATTTTGAAAGCTACATTTCAAAATCCAATGATGAAAACGCAAACAAAGCATTCAAGAAAATCCAGAAAAATCTTCGCTCTGTAATAGCGAATAAACTAACAAAGGACAAGGGTTATGCTAATTTGTTTGGCAAAAATCTCATTGAGTCTTACAAGGATAAAGAGGAAAAGAATAAGATAATTGATTCTGATTTGATTCAGTTTATCAATACTGTAGAACCAAGCAAACTTGATTCTATGTCGCAAGACGAAGCTAAGAAACTTGTGAAAGAATTCTCGGGCTTTACTACATATTTTAAGGGTTTCCACAAAAACCGCAAAAACATGTATACATCGGAAGAAAAGTCAACTGGTATTGCTTATCGACTTATAAACGAAAACCTTCCAAAGTTCATTGACAACATGGAAGCTTTCAAGAAAGCGATAGCAAAGCCAGAGATTCAAGCTAACATTGAAGAGTTGTATTCAAATTTTGCTGGATACTTAAATGTGGAGAGTATTCAAGAAATGTTCCAGCTTGACTATTACAATATGCTTCTTACGCAAAAGCAGATAGATGTCTATAATGCCATCATTGGTGGAAAGACCGATGAGGAAAATGATGTCAATATAAAAGGTATAAATCAATACATCAACATATATAATCAGCACCATAAGGATGAAAAACTACCTAAACTCAAGGCTCTGTTTAAGCAGATTCTTAGTGATAGAAATGCTATATCATGGTTGCCTGAAGAGTTTAATAGTGATCAGGAAGTCTTGGATGCTATCAAGGACTGTTATGAAAGACTATCCGAAAATGTACTTGGCGACAAGGTGCTAAAGTCATTGCTATGCTCATTGTCTGATTATAATCTTAATGGTATATTCGTACGCAACGATACACAATTAACAGATATCTCACAGAAGATGTTCGGAAATTGGAGCGTTATTCAAAATGCTATTATGCAGAACATCAAGAAAAAGAAACTTGCCAGAAAGCGTAAAGAATCGGAAGAAGACTACGAGAAGAGAATTCCTGACATATTTAAAAAGGCTGATAGTTTTAGCATACAGTACATCAACGACTGCCTGAATGAAATGGACAACAACAATTTACACGCTGTAGATGGATATTTTGCAACACTTGGTGCAGTAAATACTCCAACTATGCAGCGTGAGAATCTGTTCGCTCTTATTCAGAATGCTTACACTGACATTTCTGACTTGTTAGATACCTCGTATCCTGAAAATAAGAATTTGGCACAAGACAAAACGAATGTTGCCAAAGTTAAAGCTTAATTGGATGCCATCAAGTCTTTGCAGCATTTTGTAAAACCATTGTTGGGACTGGGTGACGAAAGCGATAAGGACGAACGTTTCTATGGCGAATTGGCTTCTTTGTGGACAGAGCTTGATACAGTTACACCACTGTATAATATGGTACGTAATTACATGACTCGCAAGCCATATTCTCAAAAGAAGATTAAACTTAACTTTGAGAATTATCAATTGCTTGAAGGTTGGGATGCTAATAAGGAGAAAGATCATGCTGCCATCATTTTGCGCCGTAATGGTATGTACTATCTTGCCATAATGGACAAAGACTCTAAAAACTTATTAGGCAAGACCATGCTTTCTGATGGAGAATGCTACGAGAAGATGGTGTATAAACAATTTGATATTTCCAAACAGCTTCCCAAATGTACGACAGAATTAAAACGTGTCAGAAAAGCGTTAGTTGAGGATGCAAAAAGAAGTTGTTTATTGTCTGATTCCAAGGATTGGAATAAGCCATTAAATGTAACCCGAAAACTTTGGGAACTGAATAATTATGTTTGGGATAAGAAAAAGGCAGATTGGGTTCTTGGAAAGAAAGAAAACGAAACTCGACCAAAGAAATTCCACAAAAAGTATTTAGAACTTACATCTGATAAAAAGGGTTATAATCAAGCTAAAAATGTTTGGATAAAATTCACTAAAGAATTTCTTTCTTCGTATAAGAAAGTTGAAGATTATGATATTCATTATAAAAAACGATATAACTCAGTAGATGAATTGTATAAGCAGCTTATTGGTGATTTTTATACAATATCTTTTACTTATGTTTCTGTCTCATTTATAGATAAATTGGTAGATGAGGGAAAGATGTATCTGTTCCAAATATACAACAAGGATTTTTCCGACTTTAGCAAAGGTACTCCCAATATGCATACCCTTTATTGGAAAGCGTTGTTTGATGAGCGCAATCTTGCTGATGTGGTCTATAAACTTAACGGAGAGGCAGAAATGTTCTATCGTAAGAAGAGTATCAACAATACCCATCCTACTCACCCTGCTAACCATCCTATTCAAAATAAGAACAAGGAAAACAAGAAGAAGGAGAGTGTGTTTGAATACGACCTCGTAAAGGATTATCGTTATACGGAAGACAAGTTCTTGTTTCATGTGCCAATCACAATGAACTTCACGAGCGTTGGTTCTGAAAATATCAACCAACAAGTAAAGGAATATCTGCAACAAGCTGATGATACACATATAATAGGCATTGACCGTGGCGAACGCCATTTGCTTTATCTTGTTGTTATTGACATGCAAGGCAACATCAAGGAGCAATTCTCTCTCAACGAAATCGTGAATGAATATAATGGTAACACATACCGTACCAACTACCACGATTTGTTGGACGTTCGTGCCGACAAACGACTCAAAGCTAGTCAAAGTTGGCAGACCATAGAGAACATAAAGGAACTGAAAGAAGGCTATTTGTCTCAAGCAATCCATAAGATTACACAACTCATGGTGAAATACCATGCTGTAGTTGTTTTGGAAGATTTGAATAAGGGATTCATGCGCAGTCGTCAAAAGAAGGAAAAGCAAGTTTATCAGAAGTTTGAGAAAATGCTGATAGACAAGCTTAACTATCTTGTTGACAAGCATAAAGATGCCAATGAAACGGGAGGTTTGTTGCATGCACTTCAACTTACTTCTGGATTTAAAAATTTCAAGAAAAGCGATCCTCAGAGCGGATTCCTGTTCTATATTCCTGCATGGAACACATCAAAGATAGACCCAGTTACCGGTTTTGTCAATCTCTTTGATACGAGATATACGAATGCAAAAAAGGCGCTTGAATTCTTTAGTAAATTTGATGCGATTCGTTATAATGAGGAGAAAGACTGGTTTGAGTTTGAATTTGATTACGATAAATTCACTCAGAAGGCGCATGGTACACGTACTAAGTGGACGCTCTGTACTTATGGTATGCGTTTGCGTTCATTTAAAAATCCTGCAAAACAATATAATTGGGATTCTGTAGTAGTAGCGCTGACCGATGAATTCAAAAGAATTCTTGAAGAAGCAGGCATTGATATTCATGAGAATCTAAAAGATGCAATCTGTAATTTGGAAGGTAAAAGACGAAAGTATCTCGAACCTTTGATGCAGTTTATGAAATTGCTGCTACAATTGCGTAATAGCAGGAAGAATCCAGAAGAAGATTATATTCTTTCTCCTGTGGCAGATGAAAACGGAGTGTTCTATGATAGTCGTTCTTGTGGTGATCAGCTTCCTGAGAATGCTGATGCCAATGGTGCTTACAACATTGCCCGCAAGGGACTGATGCTCATCAGGCAAATAAAAGAAGCAAAGGAGCTAGGCAAGATCAAGTTCGACATATCCAACAAGGCTTGGCTCAACTTCGCGCAACAAAAGCCGTATAAAAAATGAATGACTACATTCCGCTTTCAACGCTGAATGACTTTATCTTCTGTCCGTACTCCATATACTTGCACAGCGTGTATATGGAGTCGGACGAAGACTTGTATAAAGCCACTCCACAGATTAAAGGCACCATTGCTCACCAAGGTGTTGATGAAAAGAAAAGTTCCACACGGAGGAGCGATATAATGTCGCTCCCCGTTTATTGTGACGAATTGGGAATATCTGGCAAAATAGATGTCTACAAACAAGACAAACATCTGTTAAAAGTGACGTTTTTAAATATGTACAACAATATTATAGATGTTTTATGGGTTGTAAATCAACACAAGAATATCCAATTTTCGAGTTTAAATGATAATAGTAAGTTATGATATTTCTGACGACAAGATGCGCACTAACTTTACAAAAATGCTTAAAAGTAATGGTGCCATTCGGCTTCAGTTCTCTGTGTATGAAGTAAGGAATACAAAGAGAATTGTTAATAATCTTACGTCTAAGATTGAAGCTTATGCAAAACATTTCACTGGTGATGATAGTGTAATCATTTTTGACATTGAAACAGAAAAACTGACGAAATATGGTAATGCTATTCATAGAGACCAAGATGTTGTATACTTTTAAATAACAAACACAAGTCTTTATGTTTTTGATTATACATACTTAATTTACTGATTACTAATCACTTCCATAGCTTTTACGATATAACAAACTCTGTATGGGGGATTAATATCCATAAAAAATAATCATCAAAAGGCATTTATATAAAGGATTTTATGTAATTTTGTAAAAAATAAGAGTCTATAAGGACTAGATAATTTCTACTATCGTAGATAGGTCGTCTATCTTCATTTCTTGGTTCGTCTATAAGGACTAGATAATTTCTACTATCGTAGATGACGAAATCACAGGTTCTAACACCTTAGCGTCTATAAGGACTAGATAATTTCTACTATCGTAGATTTGAGTTATGTGGTTAGAGAACCAGCGGATGTCTATAAGGACTAGATAATTTCTACTATCGTAGATGTACGGACAAGATGTACACCAACAAGTCGTCTATAAGGACTAGATAATTTCTACTATCGTAGATAGAGTATTGGTGAGTGGCTGGCAAAGGCAGGTCTATAAGGACTAGATAATTTCTACTATCGTAGATGGCCAAAAAACAATTATATCTATAAATATGGTCTATAAGGACTAGATAATTTCTACTATCGTAGATAAATTAGAGTATGAACACAGAAAAATTGAGTCTATAAGGACTAGATAATTTCTACTATCGTAGATCCACTATAAATCGTGCAGCCCTCAGAAGTGTCTATAAGGACTAGATAATTTCTACTATCGTAGATAGTAGGCGGTCGCGGTCGTCGGCATGGAGGTCTATAAGGACTAGATAATTTCTACTATCGTAGATAGGTGGGTGCTTACAAGGGTGTTGAAATGGGTCTATAAGGACTAGATAATTTCTACTATCGTAGATTGTAATAAATGGGGTTTATGCGGTCATTTTGTCTATAAGGATCTCAAAAATGTGAGATTTAAAGATTGGAGAAAGACGAATATTTAACGTTTTTAACTTTTTTGAACCACAAATGGCTCGCAAATGTGCAATAAATTGATTAAGTCATGGTATTTTATTCTTGAAGTCGTCTTTTCTGGCAATATTGCCCCCTAATGTAAAAAGCGACACATTATTTATATAGGAATGCCATCTATACAAGAAAAGTATCTATTATTAGTTGATTATCAATGTTATACGCTCTAAACGGTAGAAAAGTGACCGTATGGATTCTGATTAGATACGAAAAGGTGAATATTTAACGTATTTAACTTTCGATTACATCAGGAATCATGAAATAAGGGTTGGGAGGGGCGCTTTTAACCGACCCAATAATGTGGAGAATGGAAGTTATAGGACGAAATTCATAAAGTGGTACTGTTGAAACGCCTCCCTTGAACGTAGAGTGTGATTACATGTCATACCCTTTTGTTCTATAAAACATTTTTGTGTAGTTTACGAAGCTGCGTTTTGCTGTTTTTTTACTTGATAAACGCAGTTTTTCCATTGTTTATGCTGTATTTCGAGATAAAAACGCTATTTTTGCGGTGTAAAATGTGATACTAATATCAAAAATAGTACTCTAAATACCTTGTCATTGTTGGTGATGACATTCATCGCAAGGAGGACGAACTCGGTGTGTTGACTGTCGGACTCTTGGATTTCTTGACAGACAAGAACTTGTGGGAGCAAGGATAATCATTTTATTATATAATTATGCATAGATCCAAGAACACTTTCCTTGAGTGGCTTGTCTACTCGCTTATCTTCTTCTTCCTGTACGATATCATCTGGATATTGGTAGACCTGCCCGACTTCCTACAGTCGGTAAACGGACTGTATCCTGAGTTGCTTGTCGACTTTGCACTCTGCGGTTTGTTCTCGCTTTCGAGTTTGTATCTCAACCGATGGCTGTTCAGACAGCGGCGCTTTTGGCGCGAAGGGCAGAGCCACCGTGTGTTCGTGCAGAACGGACTGGTGGTGTTGGGCTTCAATCTGCTTATTGCTGGTGGCTGCGAACTGCTGCTGAGCCTTGTAGCACCTAAGCTTATGATGCAGGATATATGGGGAACGTCTTTTCTATTCGGACTGATAGCGAGTCTTGTAGCACTCATCCATCTTTCGATGCACTTTTCCGACATGATTGTTCTGAAAGGCAAGGAGAATCTCGCCTTACAGAAACGATACCTTATGATGCAGTTGGACCCACATTTCGTGTTCAACAGTTTTAGTTCACTTGCTGGAATGATAGGGGAGGACCCGAAGATGGCTGAGGACTATGTCGTGAAACTCTCGCATATCTACCGCTACATACTTCAGCAAATCGACAAGGAGTATATAACCCTTGCCGACGGCACCGACTTCATCAAGTCGTACATCGGCCTGCTCAACATGCGCTACGACAACGCCATCGTCTTGCACGCCGACGATTTGCACGGCGACCGCGACGAATGCATCCTCTCGCTGAGTCTGCAGCTTATCATCGAGAATGCCGTGAAGCATAACTGCCCGCAGAGCAGCACTGAGCTTCATGTGTCTCTTGGTCGCCAGGGCGACATGCTCGTCATAAAGAACAACCGCATATACACCAATAATAACAACAATCAGAGCATAGAGTCGTACGGAATAGGTATCAGCAACTTGAAGCAACGCTATCGACTGGAGGGCGAAGCAGAACCGGAGTTCATAGCCCATAAAGATTCATTTGAAGTGCGACTGCCAATCATAAAACGAAAACAATAGAAGAACGATGAAAAAGGTTTTGATTATAGAAGACGACCATTTCAGCGCAAGACGTCTTAAAAGGCTCATTATGGATATTGACGACACGATAGACGTGCATGGACCGCTGAAAAGAGTGGCGGAGGTGACAGAGGAGCTTGCCGCCAACAACGACTATGACCTTATCTTTTCCGACATCCGACTTGCCGACGGTGACGTGTTTGAAGCGTTCCGCAAAGTGATGCCACAGTCGTTCGTGATATTCACCACGGCTTACGACGAATACGCAATGGAGGCGATAAAGAACAACGGACTCGACTATCTGATGAAGCCGATTGACGCTGACGAGCTGCGTGCCGCAATCGGCAAACTGCGGCTTAATCGCAATGCACAACAGTCTGCCGTAGTGAGTCCTCTGCATGGCGTGCTTAACGACACACGCCAATACCGTGAGCGCTTCCTAATCACGAAAGGCGACGAGCTTTGTATGCTCTGTGCCGACGACATAAGCTACATCAATATGCACGACAACCGCATCACGGCGTTTGCCGTCGACGGCACATCCTATCCGCTGCCCATGAGCATGAACGACCTGGAGCAGGCTTTAGACCCTGCCCGTTTCTTCCGTCTCAATCGACAGTATATCGCCAATATTAAGGGTATAAGAAAAATCAGCCTTTACTTCGGTTCTAAACTAATGGTGAAGCTGAAAGGATGTGAGGATGACAATATCGTAATAAGCAAGGAAAAAGCGACATTGTTTAAAAAATGGTTGGAGAAATAATTAAAAAACGTGTATTCATGATGTATATTTACGCACCGTGAATACACGCTTTTTTATTAATCTCGTTTAGAACGACCAACCGAAGCCTATGTACGGAAAGAAAGCAGCCTTGTTGAGTCCGTACTTGTCGCCAAAGTTGAACGACGGCGATACGCCTACACGAAACATGAAGCCGTTGGGGCGCTGATAGCGGTAGCCGATGTTGCCGAAGAAGAAATAACCGAATTGAGTTTTTGATGAAGTGTAAAAATCAGTTTTAGGAGAAGTTTCGTCTGTATTCTCCCCACCTGGATACCACCCTGTATCTTTGACGTATCCTATTGTTTCCTTTACTTGATATACACCAAGACTCGCACCGAAACCCAGCTCCAACTTGCTATTCTTCTTTCCGAGTAGATAGTTTAGCTCCAACGGAACACCAACGCCATTGATTTTCTGGTCGAATAAACCAGAATTGTCTCCATAGCCATAGCCAATGCCCACACGGTAGCCTAAACCTGAGTTTCCCTCGAATCTACTGTCGTAGTTGATGCCTGCAATAGTTTGGGCACCAAATAATTCTACAGACAGGCTGCGTGTCTTCTGTTGTGCCATTACTGCAGAAGAACAGCATAATGCAAATAGTGATAATACAATCTTTCTCATTATATATTTCATAATATGCTAATTGTCGATGGATATTCTATCACCCACGTTCATCGGTCGTGTAGCTTGCAACACTCCCTCTTCAAGGCCCAAAAACGCCTTAAAAATAAAGGCAAATCTTCAGACGATTTCATTCAGTCTTTAGTTTGCTTCAACATAATGCCCTAAACGGTCGGGTCTGTTTCCATCGGTAAAGAGGTAGACTATTCCGTCAGGGGTTTCAACAATAGAGACCTCAGTATAGGTGAAATCAGGGTATTCAGCGTGTAAGGATTCCAATACGTTGCTTGGTACCGTTGTGCCTTTCGGCAAGGGGTAACAGGTTTCTTTCCATGTCGTACCCTTGCTGGATACTCTGAAGTATACGGACTTCAGCACGCCGTCGTGCATGATGAGATAGTTGTCATCACCGCTGTCGTTGACAAATCCAAGCACCTCGGAGCCTTTGTAGTGCGCTGAAATCCATTCCATATCGTCAGGAATCGTACCTATATATTCAGCGTTGTTCAGTTTGTATGTGCATGCTTTGGCCACCGTTCCTTTACTGTCGATGACAAGTGTGTGGACGAGATTCTTGAGCTTGGGGGTGTCTTGCAGATAGCAGAGAATATAGTATGTCCCGTTTATGCTGGCCTGTGTCACTTCCTTGATCTCCCAGAATTCATCGTTTCTGGCCTCCGGGTTTATCGTGAGCAGCCGGTATCGCACCGAGCTGGGCAACTGGTTAATGTCAGAGAGCATCCGCACGGTGCGGTTCCACGCATTGTCAACGTATGCAACCACGCACTCATTCCCCGCGTTGTCCTCAGAGGTGACATACGTTTCCATTGCTCCACTGTCGAAGTAAGGCTCTGGACGTGTGTAAACGCGTTTGACGGTGTAGTCCTCGCAGCGTTTGTGGAAATCTTTGGCAATGGCCTCCGGCAAAGTTTTGTCATTGATCGGTGTCACATTTTCAGAGTCGCATGAAGCCAGCACAAGGGCTACGACAGCAAGCCATCCGAACATCAAATGTCTAAATCCAAACTTTTTCATTTTATGCTTCAATTTATGGGTTCGTTCAAAGGACAAGTTGCCTGAGAACTTATTATTATGCTGCAAAAGTACAATCGTTTGTTTTTATACACAACGCCTCCTTATTCGAAACGGCAAAAATGCATTGCGAAGCAGCAATATATTCTTTTGAAGCAATTATAGGTATTCCTCTTTTTATAACCTGAGTTCGGGATAAGAAAGTCTTTGTAAAAGTTGGTAATCTCAATGATTTTAGTACCTTTATGGGTGTAAATCAATTAGTTATAAAGTAAAAGGATACTATAGCTATGGAGATTACCAAAGACAAAATTACTGAAATTTTCTGTATTATCGATGATTTTTGCCAAGAATATGATAAAGAGATTGCTCGCATGTCCATTTGTGAGCCGGACGGGCGTAATTTCAACACTTTCCGCAACTTCAAGCATTATTACCTCTTTTATGTCAAGGCGCACCTGCACGACTTGTTCCCTAAGCAGCTCTCATATAACCGCTTTGTTGAACTCGAGTCCAGAGTCGCGGTTGAGATGATGCTGTTCCTCCAACTGTTTTGCTTTGGCAGATGCACGGGTATAAGTCTCGTTGACAGTACATGCATTCCCGTATGTCACAACAAGCGTATAACAAGGAATAAGGTGTTCCGTGATTATGCAGAAAGAGGTAAAAGCACCATGGGATGGTATTTCGGTTTCAAGTTACACCTGATATGCAATGAGAGAGGTGAACTGCTTAACTTTATGCTTACGAAAGCGAATGTTGACGATAGAAATACAGATGTTTTTAACAGATTGAGTGATAATGTGTTCGGAAAATTATTCGCAGACAAAGGATATATTTCGCATGGCTTGTTTGAGAGATTGTTTAACGACGGTATAGAAATTGTCATAGGCTTGAAATGCAATATGCAAAACAAGCTCATGCCATTGTATGACAAGATTCTGTTGCGCAAAAGATCTGTCATAGAAACCATCAATGACGAACTTAAGAATGTTGCACAACTTGTACATACAAGACATCGTAGCGTGTTCAATTTCGTAATGAATGTCCTTTCTGTTTTGGCTGCATATAGCTTCTTTGAAAAGAAGCCATCCATCAACATTGACTATTGCATTGAGAATGTTGACGGACAGCTTGCTGTTATAAAGTAAACTTCATTTGGACTTTACTGTTCCGCATTTTGCCATCCATATTGTTTGGAGGGCAAATATAATATGCACCTATCGGAAATCTGGCATAGCAAGAAAAACGACTGTCGCTTATCTCGAACTTAGGTTTATAGGTAAGTTATCTGCCATGGTTTTCAGTTATGCCGCATAATTAGTCATTATTCCCGAATGCTTAACGCTTTTCTTCTGACAAAATATCAAAACGGAGTGCAAACGATTACACTTAAAATATGACGGTTTTTCACAAAAAAGGACACAACGTAGGTTTATAAATTCTAATTTTGCAAACGATATGAAATGAGCCCTTAAAATACAGAATATAACTTACAACATATAATAATAACTAAAAAACAGCAAAACATGAAGCAGTTGAAAATCAAATTGCCTCTGAGGACCATGGCACTTGCCGGCGGGCTTCTCCTTGCTACAAGTTCCTTTGCGCAGAACAACATCGTCGTTAAGGGACATGTAACAGATGCTTCTGGCGAGCCTGTCATGGGTGCTTCCATTACAGTCAACGGTAAGGCAGTGGGCATTACCGACATGGATGGTAACTTCTCAGTTGATGCAGCGCCAGGTGCAAACCTTACTTTCACTTATCTGGGAATGACTCCGCAGACAGTGAAAGCAGCTAACAACATGAACATCACCTTGGAAGATGACTCTAAGTCTTTGAACGAGGTCGTTGTCATCGGTTATGGTGTGGCTAAGAAGAACGATTTGACCGGTTCTGTCGCAGCACTCAAGCCAGATGAGAAGAACCATGGTATCATTACATCCGCACAGGATATGATCCAGGGTAAGATTGCCGGTGTAAACGTAAACACAGCAACCGGCGCTCCTGGCGAAGGCGCACAGATCCGTATTCGTGGTGGTGCTTCTCTTACCGCAAGCAACAACCCGTTGATTGTTATCGATGGTATGCCAATGGATAACAATAACACTAAGGGTGTAAACAACCCACTCTCGCTCGTTAATCCTAATGATATCGAGAGCTTCACCGTATTGAAGGATGCTTCAGCAACTGCCATCTATGGTTCCCGTGGTTCTAATGGTGTCATCATCATTACAACCAAGAAGGGTCGCAGCGGCCAGAAGCCACAAGTTTCTTACAATGGTACACTTTCGGTAAGTACTGTTGCCAAGAAGATGGATGTGATGAATGCTTCCGAATATACAGACTTCATCAAGAACTATTATGGTGAAGATTCTTCTGCCTACAAAGGTTTAGGCTGGAAGAAGTTCAATGAAGATGGAACTCCAGATTATTCTGCCGGCACATACGATACCGACTGGCAGGATGAGATTTACCGTGCAGCTGTCAGCCATGAGCATAATGTAAGTTTAACAGGTGGCATCAGCAAGAAATCATGGTCAATGCCTTATCGTGTCAGCGTTGGTTACACCGGTCAGGAAGGTATTCTGAAGGGTTCTGACTATAAACGAGTTACTGCCGGTTTCAACATCAATCCATCATTGTTCGACAAGCACCTTAACATTAATGTCAACGGTAAGTATTCTTACTCAAAAACAAATCCAGGTGGACAGGATGCAGTAGGTGCAGCTATCAACATGGATCCTACCCGCCCAGTAAAGAGCAGTGACGAAACATTCAAGAACTGGGGTGGCTATTGGCAGTGGGCATTACCTACTACTTCATACGACCCTACATTCCCATATAACCGCAACGACGATGCTCCAACAAACCCTGTAGAAAAAGTTGAAAACTACGATTTCTACAAGAGTGCGCATATTCTCTTGGGTAATGTAGAGGCAGACTATAAGATACATGGTTTCGAAGACCTTCATCTTCACGCCAACATAGCTGGAGAATATAGCACTGGTGGAGAGTACAACACCAACAATCCACAATCTACATACGGATTCTACTATGGTGGCAACAGCGAAAATAAGGAGAAGAAGTATAACGTTGTAGCTACTGCCTATGCTCAGTACACCAAGGACTTCAACAAGGCTAACCACTTCGACATCATGGCTGGTTATGAGTATAGCCACATGAAATATTGGGGAGACCAGTGGAGCAAGTCTATGTATCCATCTACCTACGAAGGTAAGAACGACAAGGGCGAAGCTCTTGCAGGAACCGTGAAGTCTTACGATACAAGCAACTGGAAGGGACAGACTTACCTCGTGAGCTGGTATGGACGTGCCAACTATTCTCTGTTGGATCGTTACCTCCTTACATTCACTGCCCGTTATGATGGTTCAAGCCGCTTTGCAGACGGACACCGTTGGGGTTTCTTCCCATCAGCAGCCTTCGCATGGCGTATCAAAGACGAAAAATTCCTGAAAGATGTTGATGCTATCAGCGACTTGAAACTCCGACTTGGTTGGGGTAAGACCGGTCAGCAGGATACAGGTAAAGAGTACTACACCGCTACCTATAAGAAGAGTACAAGTAATCACTTCCTCTATCCAATCGGTGGTATTGCCAACAACCCAGGTTTGCTCTACCGTCCATTGGCATACAATGACGAATTGACTTGGGAGACGACTACTACATGGAACGTAGGTCTCGACTATGGTATGTTCGACCAGAGACTCACCATCAACCTTGATGGTTATATCCGCAAGACAACCGACTTGCTCAGCACAACAACCATCGCTGCAGGTCAGAACTTTGACAATGCGCTCTTGATGAATGCAGGTACATTGGAAAACAAGGGCTTTGAGGTAGCTATCACAGGTCGTCCTATCCAGACCAAGGACTGGTTTGTAGAATTGAGCGTCAACGCTGCTTACAACAAGAACGAGATTACCGAACTTGCAGGCGGTCGTGATTTGATGGAGGCAGGAATGAAGGTAGGTCAGGACCAGGCAATCACCTATCATAAGGTAGGAAAGCCAGCCAACTCATTCCTGGTTTACCAGCAGGTATACGATCAGAACGGACGTCCAATCATGGGTTGCTATGTAGACCGCAATGGTGATGGTTCTATTGACGAGAACGATAAATACTTCTATAAGAACATTGTAGCTCCTTGGACTGGTGGTTTCAGCTTCAAGATTGCATACAAGAACTGGGACCTCGGAAGTAACTTCCGTGCAAGCCTCGGAAACTATCTCTACAATGGATACGCTGAGGGTGCAATAAATACGAAAGAAATTTGTAGTGCTAAGGGATATTACAAAAACAGCACAAAGGATATTGTAAATTTGGGCTGGACTTCATACAACTATCCTCTTACTGACTACTTCGTTCAGAATGGTAGCTTCTTGAAGTGCGACAACATCACACTGGGCTATAACTTCAACAATCTGCTGAAGGGTGGCAACTACAAGGGCATCTCTGGCCGTATCTACGCCTCATGCTCTAACGTATTTACTATCACCAAGTATAAAGGTATCGACCCTGAAGTAACATCAGGTAAGGACGACAACATCTATCCTCGTTGCCGCACATTCCTGCTCGGTCTGAACCTTAACTTCTAACATTTTAAAATAGATTTCGATATGAAACTCAATAAATTCAAAATAATTGCCCCAGCAGCAGCTCTTCTGCTTTCAGCAAGCTTGAGCTCTTGCATGGATGACTTGAACAAGGGAAACATTGACCCTACTGTTGATGCCAATCCTAATATTATGGGCTTATACAGCAAGTGCTATGCTGGTCTTATCATGGAGGGTAATGACGGTAATTCCGATTTCACTATCGACGACAATGGTAAGTCAACCCTTCTACGCAACCTGTTCAACTTCAACGAGGTACCTACCGACGAAGCTGTCTGCTGGTGGTCGGATGGCGGTATCGCAGATGTTGCCTACAATAAGTTCGATCCGGGTAATGCTACTCTGAAGAACCTCTACTATCGTCTGATGTCGAACATCTCTTACGAGAATCATTTCTTGAGCCTCGACGCAGCCAAAGAGGATAAAACTAAGTATGCAGAGGTACGTGTACTTCGTGCCTACAGCTATTTCTTGATGCTCGACTTCTTCGGAGACCCGACATTCATTGACAAGATTTCTGCAGAGACACCGCGTCAGGCTCACTCTTACAACTCTAATTTTGAGGAAGGCAAGAGCTACACTCGCGCAGAGCTTCTTCAGATGGGCCGTGAATTCCTGTTCAACTGGGTAAAGGACGAATTGCTGGCAGCAGAGCCAGACTTGCTGGCAGCAAAGCCTGAGACTGACAGCGACCCAGACTATGGTCGCATTGACAAAGGCACATGCTGGTTGCTCTTAAGCCGTCTGTACCTCAATGCTGGTACATACCTCAATAACGATGGTCAGAACAATCAATATTGGGATAAGGCTCTCGAATATGCCGAGAAGGTTATCAATTCAGACTATAAGCTCTTCGATGACAGCAAGATGTCTAATGAGGCAAAGGCTAATGGCTACAAGCCATACGACCTGCTCTTCATGGGCGACAATGGTTCAAATGGTGCAAGCTGCGAGGCTCTTCTCCCATTGATGCAAGATGGAGAAAAGACTCAGGGATGGGGTGGTTCTATGTTCTATGTAGCAGCTCTTTGGGATGCTACGATGCAGACTGTTACAGGTAAGGATGCTGCCACTACTGCCAACACATGGTCAGGTATGCGTGTTCGTCCACAATTCGTAGAGAAGTTCTTCACCGATCCAAAAGTTGTTGTAAACAAGTCAGCTTCCGAAATCCGTGCTATGAACGTTGACGACCGTGCTATCCTTTGGGGTAAGGGCAACAGTGACGGCGATCGTACTTTGGAGATTGGTGCTAACGATAAGTTCGTCAAGGGTATTGCAACACCAAAATGGAATAACAACTATTCTAATGGTGGTACTCCTCACGACAGCTATAACGTAGATATAGACTTCTTCCTCTTCCGTGTAGCTGAGGCTTACCTCAATGCAGCAGAGGCAGAGATGCACATCAATGGCGAGGGTTCGGCTAAGGCTAAGGGTTATATCGACGCTCTCCGCAATCGTGCCCACGCAGCCGTACGTGCTTCTTATACTCTTAACGACGTGCTCGATGAGCGTGCCCGTGAGTTGTATTGCGAAGGTCTGCGCCGTACCGACTTGATTCGTTTCAATCAGTTTGGTGGCAGTCAGGCTACATACAATTGGGAACTCAAGGGTGGTAGCGCTAATGGTACAACCTTCGCCAAGACCTATAATGTATATCCTCTCCCATCTTCAGAGGTTCTTTCTAACAAGAACTTGACACAGATTGATGGATATAACGAGGTCAAAAACTAAAGTATAATAGAATTATAAAAGAAAACGCAATATGAAGAATAAATATATAATTGGTGCTCTGCTTGTCGGCATCATCAGCTTATTCGCATCATGTTCGGATGACAACGACTCAAACCCAACGCTGATTCAGCCTACGGAGTTCAAGTTGAATACTCCAGAATATGTAAATTCTACTATTGACTTGGCGCATTCTACAGAATTAGGCCTTACATGGTCACAGCCTAAGTACACAGCAGACAATGCTCCAATCAATGTAACATACGAGATACAGGTTTCTCCTACTAACTCTTTCACAGTTTCTACTGACGAAGCTGCGGCAGACGAAAGTGGCGAAAAGGTGCCAGACTACGCTGTTCTTAGCAATACCACACAGAGATGTGATATTTCAGCCTCTGCTGAAGAAGTTGACAAAGCTTTGGTGAAGATTCTGAAATGGAAAGAAGACAATGTTCCTGCTGAGCAGGAGGTGTACGTTCGTATGAACGCTTTCATTCTGGAAGGCACAAATCATCTGAACCCTATCGCATCAAACTCAGTAAAGCTTAACGTAAAGCCTTACTACATAGAGTTGAAGGATGCTACTCCTATCATGTGGTATCTTGTAGGTAACATGTTCGGAGGCAATTGGGGCGATAAGAAGGAAGATATTGGCGTAAAAGCTTTCCCTATGTTCCTGAAGCCTAACTACTCTTACGACAAGAAGACTGGTGCAGGCGAGGTAGAATACACAAACTACTTCATTACGGGTGATTACAAGGACAATGGAGACGTTGATGGAGCAGGTTTCAAGATTCAGTCAGACTTCGATTGGACTCACAGTATGAATTCCAAGGGCAACACTGCGGGCACAATAGTATATCGTGCTACTGAGGGCGAAAGTGGTCACATCGTAGCTCCAAAAGCAGGTTACTTCACAATCACAATTAACACTGCAGACAATACTGCTACAATGAAAGAATACGAGGGTACAGTGAAGGATTATGGTACTATCCAGATTGCTGGCTCATTCAACGATTGGGCAGATACTCCAATGCTTCCTTACAATACTGAGGGCGTTGAGAACCATGCTTGGTACTACGTAATGGAAGTTCCTGCTGGCGAGACTGCACAGTTCAAGTTCAAGATTGCAGGATCTTGGGATACAAGCTGGGGATATGGCGCAGAAGATGGCGCTATCAACATGTATGGTAAATGTGGTACAGGTGGTAACTCTAACCTCGGCTTGGCAGAAGGCAAGTATGTCATCTCATTCAACGACATCACAGGTGCATTCAGCATCGTTAAATTGTAAATCACTTAAAGTATAGACAATTATGATTAAGAAAATATTATTGGGAATGACCCTGCTGATGTCTATGGTATCATGTACCGAGGACTACACAGATTGGGGTAACCCACAGTCAAATCCTCAGGAGGAAGCTGTATCATTCGGCGACGGTAGCGTTACTCCAGTTGATGTCATCGACTTGGCTAAAGTAGAAACAGAGAAGGTAAAAGTAGCGAGCATTGTTGCTCCTACTTCTTCCAACGCTGCTTATACACCTAATTATAAGATTAATTTCGATGGTCAGTCATTCGACATTGATGCTGATGGTAACATGGCAACAGCTGAATTGACAAGCTATATCGTAGATAAGTATGGCAAGCGTCCTAAAGAGCGCGACATCGATGCTACTCTTGATGCATGGGTAAGCAATGGCTCTACAGCCGTGAAGATGGCTACTTCAGAGAAGTTCCAGATTAAGGCCATTCCTGAGGCTCCAGTTATTGAAGAGGGTTACTACCTCGTTGGCGACATGTTTAAGACTGATGATGTGGACGGTTGGAGCAAGGAAGCCGCAAAGGCATTCAATCACAGCGACAAGGATGTATATGATGACCCTGTTTTCACCATCACATTCGAGACAACCAAGGCTGATCAGTATTGGAAGATTATTCCTAAGAAGAACGTTGATGGCGGTGATATTTTGGCTGCAGGTGTTGTAGGACCTAAGGTTAACGGCGACGACAGCATGACTGGTGCGCTGACCAACGATGCCGCTGGGGCAGGTAAGATTGCCAAGGCTGGTAAGTATAAGCTCACCATCAACATGATGGACTATTCTTATACCATAGAGGAAGTAAACTACGATCCATTCATCTACTTCATCGGTAGCACAGATGGTTGGTCAAGTTCAGACCAGAAGCTCGCTCTCGTGGACGAGGCAAAGGGCGTATACACTGGTTATGTATATGTAGCCGATCCTAACGGAGCTGGTCTCCAGTTCAAGTTCCAGCGTGTAGCAGGAAAATGGGACAACGAAATCAATGCTGGTGCATTCAACACATTCTCGGATGCTGCAACCAACGAAGGTGGAAACATCGGCGTGAACGCTGGAGAGGGTGTCTACTACTTCGATGTTAATCTTGGAGAAGGCACTATCACAGCAACTAAGGTTGAGACCATGGGCATCATCGGTGGCTTCAACAATTGGGGTGGCGACGCAGTCATGACTTGGAATGCTAAAGAGTATTGCTTCGAGGCAACAAATGTAGGTGTTACTGCCGATGGTTGGAAGTTCCGCATAAACGGTGGTTGGGACATCAACCTCGGTGGTAGTCTCAATAACTTGACAGCAGGTGGTGACAACATTGCTGTTGCTGGAAACACCATCAAGTTGTATCCTACAAGAAAGACATCTGCCAACATCTACTGCACAGTAAAGTAAACACTTTTCATTTTTATATATTATGGGCGGTTCTCATAGAGTGAGAGCCGCCCGTTTTGTTTGACTAGCATGTGTGTTGTCTAATGGGTGCAAGTCCCTAACGAGCCCTAGTAGTGGGAATCGTCCAGCCAGAGAGACAAGGGTGTCCGTGGCGACACGGAATCTGAAAGAAGTCAGCGGCAAACATCTGACCCAACGCACAGAAACTTGATATAAGGCTACTTACAGGGATAAGGCTGCAAAACGAGTCAAAGTCCAATAACTACTCGGAACTGCATGTAGTAAATCAAGTGGGTATAAGATGGAAAGACAACATGCTTAACTAGTGAGGTCTCACGGACGCATGGGTGAAGATGAGTTATTCGATGCACCATGACGGAGTAAAGCTTGTCGTGAGAAGTCAGCAGAGGTCATAGTACCCAAGGCACGTGTGCCTATAGGGAAGGACTGAATCGTGCAGTGCAACAGTAAATGACTGCTACCTTGAGAGTCTTTTGTAGTCAGATGTCCGAAAAGGAACTCTCTATTCACACGATAGGACGGAATCCGACAATAGAATAGAAGTGACGTATCTCGAAGGGATGGTTGAAAACAACTTGCCACACGCCGTAAGGTGTAAAAGCACGAAACCACCGTATGCCGAACGGCACGTACGGTGGTGTGGGAGGTCGGTAAATGTGAAAGTAGGAGGTAAATGCCTTTTATGAATAACATTTACCTCCTACCCAATTGTTGGCATAAAATGGGGAATATGCCAGAGCTTGCTCCCCGAAGGAACTTCTTTTTAAGTGGCTGCTTAATGCGGTTTTCCAAAACCAGTAATTAGGCTTACCAATTTAGAAAATCGTCGTCTTGAGACATCGAGCAAGCTCGGTTAAAAGATAAAAGCCAATGATCTTTGTGAATTCTGAATGAGAAATACATTGGGCGTTGGCTTGATATTTATGCACAACTTTTGGTTCATCAGGAATTTGGAGTGATGGGCTTATATGTGCAATCCCTATTTACGGTAAATGCCTTCTTTCCACCATTCCGATTAAGAGTATTTTTTAGCTCTTATAGCTTACAGATCTAAAAGAAAGTTTTCTGCCAATGTGCATTTATAGTTTGTAGCATAAACCATTATTGATTACCAATGCCTTAGCAAATAGCAAAACAGGTTATTATGTTGATTTACAAAGTGATATATTCATCACTCCAAATTTCGGAAGACCCACAAATATCCCGTGGGAATACAAGACTTCGCGACGATTCGCGAGGATGGGTATCTCTATGTGGACAAGACCAAATATATCGTGGACTTCAGAGAGAAAGGCATGCGGAACATCTTTCTGAGTCGTCCGCGCCGATTCGGCAAGTCGCTCTTCGCCTCTACCCTGCAAGTCTATTTCGAGGGTCGTAAGGAACTGTTCAACGGCCTTGCCATCGCCGATTACGAGAGGGAATGGGTGATATATCCCGTGCTCCATTTCGACATGAGCGGTGCCAAGCATTTCGACGGAGAGAGCTTGAAACATTATCTCGACTTGCAATTGGCTTCCTTTGAGGAGTTAACGGCTCTACAAGGTGGGAGTGAACTATGACAGCAGCACGCGCACTATCGGCGACTGGATTGTCAGGGAAGGGTAAGAACCATATTGTTCGTGTCCGCTGAAAAAAGCACATTCTAAACACGCAAAAAAGAAGCACGCTCAGAACAAGGCCAGTTCGGAAGCGTGCTTTTTATCATTTATACAAAGGGAAGGTGCGATGGACGTTGTCGTTGGTGACCCTCGCTACTTCATCGGGCGCGACGCCGTAGCACTTGGCGAGGTTCTCCAGCACAAGGCTCACGAACGCGCTCTCGTTGCGCTTTCCACGGTTGGGCACGGGAGCCATGTATGGGCTGTCGGTCTCAAGCACGACGCGGCTCAACGGCACGGCGGCAGGCAGGTCCTCACGCAGATGGCTGCTCTTGAACGTGGACACGCCACCTACGCCCAGCACGAACTTGTCGAAACGGAGATACTCCTCAGCCTCTTTCCGGTTGCCCGTGAAACAATGGAACACGCCGCCGGGAAGGTCTTTCTCGTAGATTCGCAAGATATGCAGAAGCTCGTTTTGAGCCTTTCGGCAGTGGATCATGAGCGGCAAGCCCGTCTCCACCGACCACTTCACCTGTTCCTCGAAGGCGGCAAGTTGCTCCTTCTCAAACTCGCGGCTCCAATAGAAATCGAGGCCACATTCGCCTATGGCGATATAGCTCGGTTGCAGAGAACCATCAGAGGCATTGTCGACCAACGCCTTACGCATCACTGCCAACACGTCGCGCCAATCGGCACGCACCTCCTCAGGCTGCAAGCCTATCATGGGGTAGCAATAGCCTGGATAGCGGCGGCAGACATCCATGACGCTCGACACCGACGAGGCGTCGACACCAGGAAGGAAGATGGCCCCCACCCCACTGTCCTTGGCACGCTGGATAACCAATGGCAGATCGTCGTTAAACTCCTCACCGTCGAGATGGGCATGGGTATCAACAAACTTATAATCGGGCATCGTGACAGGATATTAATATTTACGCGACATCATTTTCTCGGCATACTGCCTCAACACCGTTTTCTTGTAATCGTCCACCTTCACGGCATCGAGATACTTCTTGCTCTGCTCAAAATAGCTGGCTATCTTGTCGAGCGCGAGCTTGTCGACCCCAATCTCGTTGTAGAGCCTCGTCACGGCCGCCACCTTCTCAGCACGGTCGAAGGTCTTTGCCGTGATCCAGCGCGTCAACTCCTCACGCTGAGCGTCGTTGGCGTGGTTGAAGGCGTTGATGAGCATATATGTCTTCTTGTTTGACGTGATGTCACCGCCAATGGCCTTGCCAAAGACCCGCGGGTCGCCATAAACGTCCAAGAAGTCGTCTTGCAACTGGAACGCCAAGCCTATCCGCTCACCGAACTTATACAGATTGTCAAGGTCTTGCTCTGGAGCTCCGGCGAGCGCGCCGCCAATCTTCAAGGCGCAAGCCAAGAGCACGCTGGTCTTCAACCGCACCATCTCGATATACTCGTCCTCCCCGACATCCGTGCGCCGCTCAAAGTCGATGTCGTATTGCTGTCCCTCGCCAATCTCGAGCGCCGTCTCCGTGAAGATGGCAAGAACCTGAGAGAGCTTGTCGGCAGCACACTGCGCCATGCGCTCATAAGCCAACACGAGCATGGAGTCGCCAGAAAGGATGGCCTGGTTGGCGTTCCACTTCTTATGCACGGTCTCGTGACCACGGCGAAGGTCGGCGTTGTCCATCAGGTCGTCGTGCAGCAGCGTGTAGTTATGGTAAGTCTCCAGTGCGGCGGCTTGCATGAGAATGCTCTCAGGGTCATCCTTGTAGAGCTGATAGGCAAGCAGCATGAGCACTGGCCTAATGCGCTTGCCACCCATGGACAGCACATAGCGTATCGGATCGTAGAGGGTTTTGGGTTGGCGATTGTAAGGAAGGCTTTCCAGGAAATGGTTGACCTTAGCCAAAAGTTCTTCTGAGCTATACATTATCAATAGATGTTTATAATACGAAATTAACAGGGATGGCAAACATCGTGCGGCAGGTGACGCCCTTGTCCATGCCTGGTTTCCACCGGGGCATCATCTTGATGACGCGCATGGCCTCGTTGTCGAGCAACGGGTCAACTGACTTCACCACCTTGGGCGACGATATGGAGCCGTCCTTGTTGATGATGAACGACACCACCACCTTGCCTTGGATTTTCTGTTGTTGCGCCTGTGGCGGGTAACGCAGGTTGCGAGTGAGCCACTTCATGAATTGCACTATTCCGCCCGGGAACTCCGGTATCTGCTCCACGGTGCGCAGCACGGTAGTGTCCTTGTCGGCCGTCACCTGCGGAAGGGCCTCCGTCACG
>OMFC01000227.1_pt1 | contig 34671 bp, 51 predicted proteins | sample 1645531 | NCBI WGS metagenome assembly OMFC01 (sample SAMEA103958112, study PRJEB25191) | human gut metagenome | biome: human-associated habitat [ENVO:00009003]; feature: intestine environment [ENVO:2100002]; material: feces | place: Germany | collected 2013/2015 | reverse complement strand
GTGCGACGCCAACCTGCGCGGCGCCGACCTGCGCGACGCCACCCTGCGCGACGCCACCCTGTGCGGCGCCGACCTGCGCGGCGCCACCCTGTGCGGCGCCGACCTGTGCGGCGCCGACCTGCGCGGCGCCAAAGGTACATACATGGCTTGCCCCACCGATGGCAGTTTTATCGGATGGAAAAAGGCTTCGGGATATATCGTGAAGCTGCAAATCACGGAGGATGCCCGCCGCAGCTCTGCCGGAGGCGAAAAATGTCGTTGTGACAAAGCTTATGTGGTGGAGATTCAGAATATCGACGGAACCAAAGCCGGCATCGAGACAGTTCATTCGAACCATGATGCGAACTTCGTGTATACGGTCGGCGCTACCGTCGAGGTCTCCGACTTTGATGATGACCGCTGGAGCGAATGTGCTCCGGGTATCCACTTCTTCATCGACCGCCGGGCGGCTGTGGAGTATTAACGGGGGAAGGCTATGAAAGTCATCGTCACCTTTTCGGGCGGGAAAGACAGCCTTGCAGCGCTGTTGTGGACCCGGGAACATATCACCAAGAATTTCACGACCGTATTCTGCGATACGGGCTGGGAGCATCCGCTGACCTACGAATATATCAACCGCATCGCCGACAAGCTGCACCTCGACCTGGTAACATTGAAGTCGAAGAAGTACGACGGGATGGTCGATCTTGCGCGGCAGAAAAAGCGCTGGCCCTCGACGCGGGCTCGATTCTGCACGGAAGAACTCAAAACCAAGCCAACGATCGATTACGTGCTGGACGAAGTTCAGGACAATATGCTGATGATTCAAGGCATCAGAGGCGCGGAATCCCCGGCACGGGCCAAGATGTCGGCGCAATGCACGTATTTCAAGTACTATTTCGAGCCTTACGGTTACGACAAAAACGGCAAGCTGAAAAAGCACACCTACCGGAGTAAGGATGTCCGGGCGTTCCGGGAAAAGTTCGCCGACGATCTTTTGCGTCCCGTGTTCGACTGGTCGGAGCAGCAGGTGATCGATTCCATTCTCGCCGCCGGGTTGGAGCCGAACCCGCTCTACCGGATGGGCTATAAGCGTGTTGGCTGCTGGCCCTGCGTGATGGCGAATCAGCGGGACATCCTGAACATCGCCCGGCAGGCTCCGGAGCGGATCGACTACATTGCCAAGATTGAGCAGGAATTGCAATGCGGGGACCGATTGCGTTCGGAGTTTTTCGGACCGGGTAAGATTCCTGCCCACGCGATCACCAGTGGCGAAAAATATCCGACGATCCGTGATGTCGTGCGCTATGTCGAGTGGCAGAACGCTACGGGCAGTTTGTTCGACGACGACACGGCAACGAGCTGCATGAGTTATTACGGACTATGCGAATGACCATGACCCACGCCTCCCTTTTCAGCGGCATCGGCGGTTTTGATCTGGCTGCCGAGTGGGCGGGATGGACGAACGCCTTCAACTGCGAGATCGACCCGTTTTGTCGAAAAATCCTCAAATACCATTTTCCCGATGCAGAACAATATGGAGACATACGAACAGCAGACTTTACCATTTGGCGAGATCGTATCGACGTGCTCACAGGCGGATTCCCCTGCCAGCCGTTCAGTCTCGCAGGTAGCGCAAGGGCACGGAGGATGACCGCTACCTCTGGCCGGAAATGCTGCGGGTTATTCGGGCTGTTCGACCCCGTTGGGTCGTGGGCGAGAACGTTTTCGGAATTGTTAATTGGTCGGAAGGAATGGTCTTCGACAAGGTGTGTTCTGACCTGAAAGCGGCAGGATACGAAGTGCGGCCGTACATTATACCGGCTTGCGGTGTCGGCGCTCCTCACCGACGGGACAGATGCTGGTTTGTTGCCCACCGTACAGACGCCGGGATTGAAACAATGCGAGAAGGGCAAGACGGTGTTCATGCCGTTGGAGTTGCTGCCGACGCCGACTGCAATAGATGCCGGATCGGGGCGTATCAACCGGAGTCTGTCTCCGGGAGCTGCCGACCGACAATAGCACTGGCGGCTCGAATAGGACTGTTGCCGATGCCTACGGCCAACGATGCCACGAATTCCAGTCTCCCGGCCAGCCAAGTCAAATGCAAGAGCGGATCGCCCAGAATGGTAATGCAAAGCGACGAATACCAGGCTGGGACGACTTCCCGACTGAATCCCCGGTATGTGATCGAAATGATGGGTTTCCCGGCGAGCTGGCTGATCTCTCCTTTCCTGCGTGGTGCAGAGAATCCATCAAAGCATGCGGCAACGCCATAGTACCGCAGGTGGCATTGCATATTTTTGAAACGATAAATAAGTACGAAAATTATGAAAGATCAGGTAACAAGCATTGAGCGGCCGTTGCGCCTCGTGAATGGCAAATTTATGCGCGGGGATATAGAGGTAAAACCTGAAATCGGCAATCCCGAACAAATCGCGCTTTTGCAGAAGATCGAGCGCGAACGTACACAACGGGAAAAGGATGCCAATGATGGCCGGTTGGATGTCCACATTCATGTGGAAGATATTAAGTATAAAGTCGTCTGTGAGTTCAGGTGCATTTGCGGAAATGCGATTCAGGCGAGGGGCATTAATTATACTGACGTTTGGGAAGATTTGGAATGCCCGGTTTATGAGGATGGGCCAATCATCTGCGATAAATGCTACCGGGAGTATGAGATTAATGATTTACATGCAAAGTTGATTAAACGATGAAAACACGCCTACTGAAACGACTGCGGGAAGAGGCTCGTATGCACTATTCACCTATGTTTTTGCGCGAGTTTGCATTGTCGCTTGGGTGGAGCTATACACAAGCCAACAAATATATCCGCACAAAACAAAGAATCTATATTCTCCGCCGCGTTGCGGAGCTAAAAGGAAATAGAAAATGAATACAAATGTAATGTTTTCAAGTGCAACAGATTTGTGGGCTACTCCACAGGACTTCTTCGACAAACTCAATGCGGAGTTTCATTTTACTCTTGACCCCTGCGCGTGTCCGGATAATGCGAAGTGCGCGAAGTTTTACACAAAACACGATGATGGGTTATTGCAGAATTGGGCCGGTGAAATTGTTTTTTGTAACCCGCCTTATGGAAGGAGTATTTGTGACTGGGTAAAAAAGTGCTATGAAGAATCGCGCAAGCCAGGAACAATCGTAGTCGCCCTTATTCCGGCCCGAACGGATACATGTTATTTTCACGAGTTTATTTATCGTAAAGCGAAAGAGATTCGATTTATTCGAGGACGGTTAAAGTTTGGCGGAGCGAAGAATAGCGCACCGTTCCCAAGCATGGTTGTAGTATTCTGATTTATGAGGTTAAAAGGAAAGAGAAAATGAAAATCAACAGGCAAATAAACGAATGTTATTGCGCCAACTGCCGAAAGTACGAAGAATGCCGAGCCAAAGGAGTATTCGACGAAGATCCGGGCTTCGACTTCTGCGTGAACTATGAGGATGTGAGCTATCCCGATGACGATAACGACGAAAACGATTGAGCCATGAAAAGCGAAAATGCAAAGGAATACATTACACATGCCACGTGTACGGCACAAGAGTATGCTGAAAGATTCGGAGGGCGCGAGTTGGTCGTGTCAAGATGGGATGTGTCTACCGCTATCGAACTCGCCGAGCAGGATGCCGAGGAGCGGATGCGTGAAAAAGCGATTGAGGCATTCAAGTCCTCTTGCGTATACAAGGATGGTTGTGGTGGTGCTGGTCGGGCTTGTAATCTTGCATTGTGTGAAGATTTGAGATTGTTTATTCAAAAACTGAATGAGGAATAAATGCACATTTGCAAACTAAGACAGGAGGCAATGAAATGAGAAGAGCCATAAATACGATCCCGGAAAACGAATATAACCAACTGTTGAGAGAAGCAGCATCCAGGATGAGAGCGAAGATTCAGAATCTCATAGATGATGAAGAGGCATTGCAAAGGAAATTTGATGATCAAGAGGATTACGCAACAGCCGAAAGGCACGACTTTAATAGTAGGGCTTTGCGAAAGGCGATAAACGCCATATACATTACGAGGGATGAAAAACTTTTTGATTGACGGCATTTGGCAGGGACCGCCGGATGGATTCGATGTAAAGGAATGGCTTAACGAAATTGTTTCCTATTCAGGTCTCGATGAATACCTTCAACCAACGGGAGTTATTCGGCGGTTCCAGAGAATAGAACGTGTGCGCCGCAATGGCCGAGGCCGGGGCAAGACCGTCGAAGCTATCGCCGCGGAGATAGACAGGTTGAACAACTTAAAACAAGAATAGAATGAAATTCACGACCCCGTGCTTTGTCCGCGTCGAGGATGCGGAGAAGCGAAAAGAACTGATTGGGTGGCTTTTTAGCATTGGATATGCGTTATGCGAGCATTTGATAGGCATGGATGGCGAAACCCCAGTAGTGGTAGCCGCATTCGGTAAGATTAATTTATGGGTGAGAATCCATTGCAAATCCGAAACATGTTTTGACTGCGGCGAAAACATCGATCTGTTCAAGGCGCTGGCGGCGATGAACGATGAGAACGATTTGAACCAATGGTATGTCTGTGACGTTCCGTATTGGTGCGATCTTAGACAGGGAGATTGGGTGATCAAACGTGACACGATGGACCATACGACATTTTTTCCGAGTGTTTTTCACAAGGCCACGGTCGAGGAGATCATCGAACATTTTAAGGAGAAATAGCTATGCAGAAAATCATGTTTAACGACCGCTACGGCTTGACGCAGGCGGTGATCGAGGGCCGAAAGACTATGACGAGGCGGCTGATTCCTGATGAATTTTTCGGCCTTACGTGGGACACGAGGGGCAACACCTTGGTTTATGAAAACGAATACGGGGATTTTATTGATGTCAGGCTCTCGAAGTATACCCGCTACAAGGTCGGCGAGATCGTTTCCGTGGCGCAAAATTACAGTTCATTCTACAATATTTTAGACAATACGAGGCCAATTCCAGAAGGTGCTGGATGGGACAATAAAATGTTTGTCAGAGCAGATTTGATGCCTCACCGAATCCGCATCACCGGAATCAAGTGCGAGCGGTTGCAGGATATTCAGGATGCCGATTGCCTGAAGGAGGGCGTCAGGTATATTCCCAAAATCAACAAGTTTTATTTCGAGGATGTGCACCGGGAAGAAGGGTTTTATTTTGACAATCATCGTGAGGCTTTCGCCGCGCTGATCGACAAGGTTTCCGGTCGCGGAACGTGGGCATCGAATCCGTGGGTCGTGGTGTACGAATTCGAACTTGTAAAATAGCAATGAGATGGCTTACTATATTACAGAACCTTTAGCTGGCAGCAACGATATAGTTGTGTCGGTTTATAAGAATACGGGAGAATATGTCGGGAATATCATTGTTGACAGATGGAAATGGAGGATGTCGTCCGATGATGACAGAGATAACGTTATTCGAAAGTGTTTCGGCGATAAAAAGTGGATTTGGTGAAATAGCGAGATTCTCGCAAAATCTCGCAAAACTGAAATAAATATGATAACGAAAGAGCAATATTGCGCCGCCAAAAAGATCGTCGAAATATACGAGGATCAGGTGTATGCTGAAAATTTGGAGCAGGTCAAAAAAGATTTTCCGATTGGTAGCCTTGTGGAATCAAAATCGGGATGGACCCACGGAACTGTTTGGGGATATGGCCGCGTGGGTTGCGATGCGACGCTCAAAGTTGATACAGGCTACCATCGAGCCGGCCGTTTTCTTGCCAAGTATGCGAAAAAACTTTAAACAGTTTGAAAGACTTTAAAGAACTTGAAACATGGGAACGATTGAAGAAGCCCGGGAGTATGCCCGGAATGGAATGTCGCTGTGTATGGACACAAGCGACGAGCAGGATATTTACTGCGAGGATTTGATACAGGCATATCTTGCCGGGGCCGAAGATAAGCGTAAGGAATTGACTACCCACTACGAGACCGAGATAGCGGCCTACCAAAAAGTTATAAAAGAGGGATTAGAGCGAGAGAAGATCGCCAAAGATATTATTGTTGAAAAACGCAAGGAGATCACCCGGCTTACCCGCTGGAACGACATCGAAACAGATAAGGATGGGTTTGCCACATCCGAATCGCTTGATGCAATTTTTGATAGGTTGCCGCGCCTTGTCAAAGATAGTCGAAGTGGTGAAATAGAACTGATTGACTACGACAACGCACCCGAATGGAGGGGCGATATAGAGAGAAAACCATCCCGTTATCGCTGGCGGGGAATTCACGAATAGAGCTATGGATATTCTAACTCCACATGACGGCCTCACGAACGAGAAGATTTGCAAGGCGCAGATCGAAGCCGTCGAGAAGAAACAGAACGAATACAAACTGATCGGTCGTTTGACGAAGGTCCCCGGTCACGCCCTTTACAAGTTCAATGCGACTACGCGGGAGGCTTCGAAAGCCGAAGTGCGAACCGAGATAACACGCCAATACGATCCTGATACGGATACGGTTATCCGCCATGTCAAATCGGACGTGAAGGTCGAAAAGGACTGCTACTACGAACAGGCGTTGAACATGAAGAACTTCATCAAGCGTCTGCGCCGCCGGGGGATCATCGGGGCGGACGAGCATGTGAAAATCGTAAAATGAGATAATTATGCGAGAAATTAAATTCCGGGGCAAGCGCCTCGACAATGGGGAATGGGTAGTCGGCAGCTATATTGAAGCAGAAAACAGAGATCGAAGTATAGCACATCAAATCGTGCCCTACGAATCTGGCGAAGCTGTCCGAGAGGTTGATCCCGCCACCGTCGGCCAGTACACGGGGCTGAAAGACAGGAACAATCTGGAGATTTACGAGGGAGACGTAGTAGAACTTGTTGAAAAATCAGTTTGCATTCGCACTGTAGGCTACCAACGATCTGATTGCCATTGTTTTGGCAAGCGACTAATAGTTAGATGGTTCCCGTCGGGTTTTATGCTATCTGATCAAATGAGGTTCAAAGAGCCGAACACGTCTGGGAATGTTCGGCAGTATGACTTCTGGAACAACACACCTTTCCTTTGCATGGTTGGCAACATCCACGACAACCCGGAACTACTTAAAACTGAATAGATCATGAAAGCTTTCGATTTGGAGGCCGCCAAGCGAGGAGCGGCGGTGTGCACGAGGGGCGGGCTTCCCGTTGAATTTTCACACATCACAAATAGTGCCTACCTGCCTGTTAGGGTGCTTGTTTATGGCGACCCTAAAAAACTGTATTCCGAAATTGGTGCTTATCTTGAAAACGGACAAATGTACCCTGATATTGCAAGTGAGGACGACCTGATGATGCGCGACGATGACTATCTGGAGAAGCTGGAGCGGGGAGAGTATGACCATATTGCTGGCGCCCGCAAAATGGTCGGGACAGCTATTAAGCAAAACTTAAATACTGACCGCGAGTACTGGCGGCGGGTGTATGCCGGGCAGGCGATGCAAAGCGAAATATCCGGATGTTTGGCAGCCGGCAATGGTTTCGATGGCGACAAGGCTATTCCGGGAATCATTGCGAAAAGCTCCGTCATGATTGCCGACGCTCTGATTGAAGAACTGGAGAAAGATGAAAAAGTACTGTAAGTGCGGCGAGTGTGCTTTTCTGAAGAATGAAGGCATAGACGGCTACGGGCAATGTATCATTACCCGGAATATACAGCATTGCGGGGAAATGTGCAGTTTTCAGGACGACAAGCCGGACGAGGTTCAGGCTGTCCGCATCCTGCATCATTTTCAGAAATGGCGGCGGGGCGGCCGGGGAAAACAGCCGAACCCCACGATTATCGGAGATGCCATAGACCGGGCGATACGGACGTTGAGGCGGGGAACCAAAGATGCACCGAAATTTTGAATGGCAAAAGATATGAATTGCCGGAAAATGAAGATCTGATTTTGCGGAAATAAAAAAGAGGCAATCCCGAAAGATCACCCCTACGCTCACAACGTAAAGGTAGTGATTAATTCGGGAAAACAATGGGTGAGCAGAAAGAAAAACGCAGAGGCGGCCAGCGGGACGATTCCGAGGTCCATATAAGCTATTCGAGGGAGCGGTTGATGCAGCTTATTGTGGACACGGATCAGAAACTCGGGGTCAAATACGATCACGACTTCAAATATCACTTCAAGAAACATAGGTCATTGCCGCATTTATGGCGAACCTTCAAAAAGATTTTACGGGAACACATTGACGGATGGCAGCAAGAGCTGCCTTTATTCTAATATAGGTATGGGAGCAATTACAAAGAATGAAATTCGCAAGTGGGTATTCGAGGCTACGGAGGATTGTTTCAAACGCTTGATAGCCGCCCAAACTTATCACACGAACGAGCACTTGACAAAGGACCAGGCTCTCGCATTTCTTGATGGGCGTGGATATAAAACGACGATAAGCAAACTTTACAAATTGTCCGCCGCTGGAGAAATACCGTCTACCAAGATCAACGGCAAACTATCTTTTTTGAAGTCTGATTTGCAGGAATGGGTGGACCAGCAGATCGAGCATGATGTGTCGCGGGCGAATGCGGGAAAATTGTTAGCGGAAAGTGCGATGCGGAAAGAAAGTCGAGGGAACAGTTTGTAGAATCATTATCTCGTCGCCAGTCTTGGCTAGCGGCGGGATTTTTTTGTGTCTATTTTTACAGATAGGCGCAAATTGTGTGAGCAACGGCAAAAAATTAGGAGTTGCAAATTATTGCAACCCCTTGATTTTTAATTGTGGAGAATACGAGATTCGAACTCGTGACCTCTTGCATGCCATGCATATTTTATTGGTTTTCATGGCTTTTCATAGCTTTTCATATCGTTTACAACAACACTTGTCGAGCAATTTTATTTTTCATATCTTTGCATATCTTTGCACGCAATAAATAAGATGTGTGCAAATAATGTGCAATGAACAATCACTACTATTCAAAGGATGGCGTGACGGTGGCCACTATTCTCGACACGCGCCGGGCGTTGGCAAATGGCCAGTATCCCGTGCGTATCCGGGTATCGTATCGTCGTGTGCGCTCTTATTACCCAACCGGTAAGAGTATGATGCCCGATGATTGGCAGCGGCTCAATGCGACGCGCCTTCATTCGCTTGTATCCGTTCGCAAAGATATAGAAAATAGTTTTGAATTGGTTCGACAAGCTGTCGAGGATTTAACGTCAAAAGGTTGTTTCACGCTTGAATTGTTAGGTGCTCGTTTGAAAAGAGCCGGCGCTACTTCGGTAAATGCATCCATCCAAATCAAAGAGCATGAATTGCGGGGAACATCCCACATAGGGACGGCGGATATTCTGCGTGCATTGCTGCTGTCGATGAATGCTTTTTCAAAGCGGGAGGTTCAATATATCGACGTATCTATTTCATGGCTGCGTCGATTCGAAGAGTTTATGCGTGCTTCGGGTAAGGGGCAGACAACTATTGCGATATATATGCGCGCTCTGCGATCGATATTCAACCAGGCACGGGCTATTGGTATTGTAAAGGAAGCACAATATCCATTCGGTCGGGGGCGCTACGAGATACAGGAAGGAGAGGGGCGTAAACTGGCCCTTACATTGGAGCAGATAGGCTTGATAGCCCGTTATGATGATGGATACGAAGCAACGGCAAAATACCGCGATTATTGGCTGTTTATGTATTTGTGCAATGGAATCAATGTCGCCGACTTCGTAAGGTTGCGATATAGTGATATTGAGGACGGGGAAATAAGTTATGTACGGAAAAAGACGGAGCACCGCACAAAGTCCCGGAAAGCCGTGCGGGCGATAATTGTACCTCAAATGCAGGATATTATATCACGATGGGGCAACAAAGAAAGTCCTGATAGTTTTATATTTCCTATTCTTACGGGCAAAGAATCTATTGAGGAGCAGCGGCAAAAGGCAAAAGACCTAACAAGCTGCATAAATCGTAAATTTAGGTCTATTTCCAAAGCATTAGGGTTGCCTCCGGTTTCAACATATACGGCCCGCCATTCATTCGCCACCGTATTGAAGCGTTCCGGGGCAAGTATAGCCTATATTTCCGAAAGCCTCGGACATACGGACTTGAAGACGACAGAAAATTATCTCGCTTCTTTTGAACGAGAAGAACGAGAGAAAAATGCCGCATTGCTGACGCGGTTTTGATTCATATAGCCTCCATGATCTTTGCGATCACAAGGGCGAACAGCGGCGCAGAACACTCGCTTACTTCGAGCTGAGACAGCCAGTATGTCATTTCTTCATTCATAACAAAGTAGCGTCCCCGCAATTAATGCGAGGACGTTTTTCTACGTCAGTTCATCTTCGAAATACTCTCGGATAAAGTGCTTCCGGTCCTTGTCGCAGAGTTTCTCCACGGCTTTCCGGTAGCAAGATCGCGCCATTTTTTCGGACGGAATATCAGCCGGCGAAGCGTGTCCCATATCCTCGGCGATACTCTTGGCGTGATCGCTGTATATCATTACAGCCGTAACCCATAGGGCATTGTCGTTGTAATACGGCTCCTTTTCGACCTCCCCGTCCAGCTTTTCCACGGTTTGCAGGAATGCGTCCTTGCTCCATTTTGCTCCGGTGTTTCCGTCTTGGTTTACGAGCTTCGCGGCGATCATCTTTGCCTCGGCGTCTGACAGGTAATTATACCAGCATATCGCCTCCATTTTCCCAAGCCACATTTCGGCGATGGTCGGCGACGTTTCCGCGATTTTCCCGAATGCCCACATCTGGGCTCCCGCGAACACCTTTTCTGCGTGCTCATCGTCCATGCTGGCCATCTTGTCATGTAGTCGCTCGTATTGTTCTTTCATTTCACTTGATGTCATATCTAACAGTTTTTGCACGCCCTCACCCGCGGCAGCGGTTTATATACTCCCACGATATTTGGCGTATGGATTATTACTGCCGGTTCGACCTTTTCTTTTGAGGATGTTGATCCGGGTTTCTTGTTGTTCTTTGCCATAATATTTCGTATAATTTCTCCGCACCATAATATGCGAATCCGACCCAATTAGCAATGTATGCCATAAATAGGGATAGCCCTACCGCACATAGTATGTTGCATCCGTTAACGAGCAGCACAAAGAGCGTAGCCCAGAACGAGAGGCATTTCGGGCATGCCATGACCTGGCTGCCGATCTGCGCGATCTTCTCGGCCAGCCCGAGGTGCTGCGCAATGGTGGCGCATATCATAGTGAGCAGGGCTATCCACAGCATACCGCTACGCTGTTGGGGTTGCGGCCGTTGCCACCGTTACGGTGATCGGCGTCTCCGATACGAATGTCCGGCTGCACGGCTGGCAGGCTGATGCCGCCACGGCGTTCATCGCGGCTCCCTGCTCGATGGTTACGGTGGGTGTCGATGCCGACTGAATGGGAATCGTGAAATCCTGCGAGAGAGGTTGCTGCTTGGTGCATCCGCATCCGCCGTTACACGGAACATAAGAGATGATGCCCTCGACATGGACGGTAGCCACATAGCGTCCGGTCCCAACTTGTGACAGCGATTTCAACGAGAACTGCGGATTGAATACCGGAGTGTTGTCTGCGCACGTCGGATAGCAAAGCCGCTGGGTGATGTTCACCTCATAAAAGTACGGCGAAGCCACCGATCCGGCTGCCAGAACGGGTGTAATAACAGCCGCTTGAATTTTGTTACAGTTCATAAAATGGGTAATTATTTAGTTTTGCCTCCTACTGTCTCTATTTTTTCATCCGCGCCGGAGGCATTAGGCTCGGAGGTAGGGTATAGTGCATCGTATATCGCATTTATTTTCGCCTCGAAGGCGTCTACGCGGCCGTGCAGCGTCACGATATTGTCGTTGGTTACCTGCACGCCAAACAGAATCTGTTCGAAAAGGTTCCGCGGCTGACGCGGTTCCTGGGGATTGGTGTTCTCGCTCATCGTTTCAGAAAGTTTTGCACGAAAAAGTTGTTCTTGTATTTTATCAGCAGGTCTTTCAGTTTGGATGCCGTTACGAGCCCTCCTCGCTGGTAGTTCTCGTTCACGAAATCATAGGCTGCCTGCTGCACCTCCCGGGCTTCCTGCTCGGATTCAGCATATATGTATATTTCGATCTTATAGGGTTGCATGGCTTATAGTTTCGGTAGTGGTGGAACATCGGCTACGGGAGTAGCGGCACTCACGGCGCTTATAGGCTCTCCGCTTCTGATAGTTCTGAATAGATTGTAGGCGCCGACCAATTTGTCTTGGTTGGCATCGGCCCATCCGAACAGCTCCCCGATGGTTGTTTTTGCCTGCTGGAGCATCGATGGCGGTACCGGGTCGAAATCGGGGACCTTCTCCATATCTTTCATGTAGAAATCATACATCCGCTCCATCGTGGCTACATCGCCTTGATACATCTGCATAAGCGATCTTTTCAGGGCGTCTTTGGATGTCGTGCGGATTGCGTCCATATTGTGATACTCTTTTTTAGCGAATAGCATATCGTAGCGGTTTTAAGGATTAAGGGTGGGGCGGGAATCCGCCCCACCCCGGAAGGGCTAACCCTGGCACGTGTCGCAACCACAAGGCTGCGGGGCGGAATACCTCGCCACGCGAAGGAAATTGCATCCTCCGATGGCGGAGTTGAGTCCCGAATTGCCATTGATCGCCTGAGCCAGCGCGATTGCTTCGGCGTTCGACAGCGCGTTAGCGCCTGCCCCGGCGCCTGCACCTGCCCGTACATCAACGTACTGGCTGATCGTAGGTGCATGGTTGTTCTGCCAGCCCTCACGCGAAACGCGCTCCTGGAGCTGCGTCTGGGCGAGGATGTCGATGGCCTTGCTTGCACCCTCGCTGCGAGCTTTGGATGCCTGGTTAATGCCCCATATTCCGGCTGCAGCCAGAAGGAGTGCGCCGCCGCCCAGACCGGCAGCCAGACCGATACCCGTGGCGGCCATGCCGTCGCGGTGCTTGTAGTAATGGCGATTGCTCTCCCACATAGCCAGATCGCCCGACGTTAAATAATCTGCTTCCATGTATATACATGATTTCGTCCGCCTCTTACCTCTTCAGCGATTGAGGTAGCATTGTATTATAGCTACAATGCAAAGGTGGTCAGGCTCGGCAGGGTGGTCAACGGGATGATTCGAAGGCTATGCGCACTTTGTTCGCAATGCGTTCAAAGGTCACTTTGAAGATGTGTCCGCTTTGAGAGAGGCGGTCCTCGAACTGAGAAAGCATTTTTTCGATACCTCGGCGAGAGAAATGCATCATGCGGGCGATCTCGCTGATGTATATACCTTCGCGCCGCAATAGATGAACGAGCATGTAACGGGCATCAACCGTTTCGGCCGTGCGACAACACGAAAGGATTTGCTCGGATGTCAATTCCGTTTCATTTGCAACAATATCAAGTATTTTTGCAAAAATCTCAGTTTTACGTATCTCCATATCAAATATTTAGTTTAAATTTGACATACCACTAATGTAAAAAGCCATACGCCCGAATTAAGGAATAGTCCTCAATGCTCGGTGCGTATGGCACACATTAGTGGTATAATGGAGAGGAGCGTTGGGGACTTTTTATGCTCATTCCCCAATCGCATGGGCTTATATTATTACATAGGCGACTTTTCTTTATATCTTTACCAACTCCACAGTACGATTCCGACCTGCACTCCGGCCATAGGCTGAAAACCTTGGGGCGTGTATCCAACGCCTACCCCGGCCGTCACGGCGAATCTGCTGCGTTTTGTAGAAGGTTGGGTAATGGTCCGCACCCGCTCTACCTCCCTGATTATCGGGACAATGGTCGGCGTTATCTCCATTAATCGGTTGCGGCTTACCGAAGCGTCGACAATAAACCGTCCGGTGGAATCGGATGAAAAGTCAAAATGATAATCCCGTGTCCGGAGGTAGTCAGCAATGATCGCCCCGGTATCGGCCGGGATTGTCTGCCACACCGTGTCTGCCGGTTCATGCACGGCCACAGGCCACGGCTCCCGGATGGTGACCGTGACAGGCGGCATGGGTTTGAGCTGGACCGATACGCTGTCGCGCACGGTCACCGAGGCCGCTCCCCGGCGGTACCCCCAGCCGAAAAGCAGCGCCCCGGCGACAAGCGCGGCGAGCAGGTACGAAATCAGAGGTTTCATCCCTTGATGAATAAATCCCATCCTGACTGTACGTCGGACATTTTGGCTTCCACGCCATTTTCCACGAACGACATTGCCGCAACTACGGGAACCATCACATCCCGGTTGGTCGCGGTGATCCGGCTATCGACGGGTACACCCGAACGCTCGGCCACGGTCCGGACATAGGCGTCCGTGTGGTTCTCGTTACTGGGCGCCCAGCGGCCGATCATCTTCCGGATGGTGTCCAGCCCATAGTTGCGCTGGTAATTGTTCAGCAGTTTGAATGCAGCCCGATACCCGTAGGCCATTGTCGTGAACTGCGCGAAACGACTGTCCTTCGACGGCACGATCTCGCCCCGCCAGGGGTTTCCGCCTTTCGTCTTTTCGATATTCAGCGGGTTGTTGTTTCTTAATCCTCGCGGAGTCATGGCTATTTCGTTTTACGGTCCCACCACGATTTGACGATGATGCCAGCCACCAGTCCCACCCCGGCCGAGATCGTCGAGCAGATGCGGATGCCGTCGGGCAGCAGGTTAAACAGTACGATGCCGGCCACTACGGCGGCGAGCACAATCAATGCGATTTTGGTTGTCTTTTTCATGATCTTGAACTTTTGGAAATGTTTTGTTTACGATTCACAGTTTTCATTCTTGCCGAACGGTGGCTGGCGCTTGTCGCATCCCAGGACTTTGCATTTGAGAATCGACAGCGCAGTATTCGCAGAGGATAGTTTGTCGTTTCGTTTGCGCAGCTCGGAATTCTCCTTGTACAGGGCGTCGATCTTCGCATCTTTCCGGTCGAGTGATTCCTTGAGTTCGTCGCAGCGGGCCTTCCGCTCCTCGGCGATCCCGCGCCACTCTTCGACGACGGATTTTTCGTTGTCGATCTGCTTGGCCCGACGATTTTCTTTATAGTAAAGCAAAGACAAGGCTCCGCCGCCAGTCAACAACGCCCCGCCCAAGGAAATGATGATCGTAGTCCAGTCCATCTTATCTCGCAGTTAGGGTAAACACGATGAACACCACCCATTCTACGGCACCTCCTGCGAGCGTCCATAGAATGTCCTGCATGTCGGCTTTCGGGTCGATCTTGCGCTCCTTGACAACGGCGGCCGTCAGGACGGCGATCATCGACACAATCAAAGGCAGCCACCGCCACAAGGCGCCCAACGGCACGGCCACGATCAACGCCGCGGAGGCGATGACCGCCCCGACTGCGAAGTGTTGGTATTTGTCTTTAGCGATGGCGTTGAGCCATCCGATGAGTTTATTGATAAGTCTTTTCATATATTTGTGGTATTTCGAGAGTTCGACCGACAGGTTACTTATCCGGGAATCGCTCCCTAATCTCGGCCTTCTTTGCCAGGTATAGGGCCTTCTGCTCGTCGGCTTCGAGTATCTTGCCCTCGGCCAGATAGCCCTCGTAGGCCATCAGATATTGATCCGCTTCGGCCCGGTAGGCCATTTCCCGCAACTGTTCGGGATCGGGCTGCGGCTCCGGTACAGACGTGTATTCTTCCCAGCCGACCCGGATGCAGTCGGCCTCTTCGGTGTAGACCTCGCGGAGATCGTTGCCCGGGGTCGTGATCTCCGGGCGCTCCGTATATTCCACGGGTTTGTACCCCATCGGGCCGAGGATCTCCAGCCCGGGGTTCATGATGACCATCCCGCCCTGCCGCACCTCGCCGGGGGCCGGGATCAAATATCCGTTTTCAAGTTTGGCGTATTGCATAGCGATTGCTGTTTGTTATTCGTTGTAGAGGATCTCCGGCGCACCGTTGGCCGCCATATCATAGCCTCCGATCGACTGAAACAGCGGCTCCATGTACTCGTCCGACAGCGGGAGCTGCTTCGCGCTGTCGAGCCAGGAGATCGGGACAGACACCGGAGTGATCCCCTTGATCGTTACTTTGAGATGACGTGCCGTTGCTGTCTCATCGTCATTACCTCCATATATATAAAGGGCAGTAGTTCCGGATCCTGGCATTTTAACAAGAAGAGTACGAGATTCACCTACTTTAGCTTTCTCAAGCGTACTCCAATCTTGGCCATCCGGAGTTAAAATAGTTGCCCCGGTAAGGCCCAAAAATCCTACTGATCCTATTGGTTTAGGTTGGTAATCCCACTCATCAACCACATAGTCTACGCGATATATACAATCATAAGGATATTTTGCTTGAGTAAGAACCGATTTATAATATTCATCACCTATGTTAAATTCATAGATTTTTGCTTTCGGTTCCACCGCCGGTCCTTTTCTCGACTCCATCAGATTCTGCGGCAGGTACTCCGCGAGGAGGCCGACGGGGGTCACGCTGTTGACGGTGAGAGTCAGACGGCGATCGGTGCCATCTGGACCTCCAAACAATAGTATGGTGTTTGATGATTGATATTGATGTTCTATGAGAATGTTATAATTACCATTAACTTTTGGTATGCTATATGAATATCCAATATATAAATATGGACTTCCTGCTTCATAATCGGATACAGAAATATTTACTACATAAAATTTACCATATTCGATATTTGGATTAGTTATAATACCGACATTAGCAACAGAATCAATGCCTGTCCATGTATAAGAATTACTACCGGTTATTTCAACCGGCTCCAACCCTCGCATCGCCTTCGGCACGACATACCCCATCGGGTCGCCGTTGTTGTAATGCGCGGTAACGTCGTCTGCCGAAAGGCACATATTCCACACCCGAACGAAGCCCACTTCCGAGGAGTTGGCGATAGCGAGTTGCAGATCGCCAATATCCTTGACTTCACTCTGCTCTTTGGTAGTCTTCAATTCGCCGTTGATGTACACCTTTACCGTCGTACCTTGACGAGTGATGGTCAATAGAAACTTCTCTTCCAAAGAATCTGCGGTCCAATGAACTGATACCGCGTCTTCAAATGTGTCTCCAGACCCAGCTAATGTGAATTGTATATAATCAATACCATTAAGGTTTGACTTTGACCAACATCCGATAAATCCTAATTTATTAACATTGGTATTCGCTTTATTACATAAAGTATTGTACACATAAGACGAAGAACCGAATGTATTTCCGAAAAATTCTATTGAGAAGTCATTTACACCAATAGCAATAGGTGATGATATAAATTGCGTTGACAAGTCATTATCATTCCTTTGCTGGTACCCCAACTTCACCCCGCGCTGCATCCTCTTGGCCTGCCGGTAGGCGGCCATCTTCTGCACGTTGTTGTAGTAATAGAGCAGACTATTCATCGTAGGTCATGTTGCCCGCACCGAACAGGATGCAGATGGTGTAACTCTTGTTCTCCTCGGGCTTCGTCCAGCCCGTGATGTTGAAGTCCTCCGGATAGGAGAACTGCGTAGCCGTAGCGCCCGACGTGAAGCGGATGATTGACGGCTTCGTCGAGTTCTCGACGCTCGCAATATTCAGCGAGGTCAGTCCTCCGCAGACGTACATCGTCCCGCCCCTGACATCCAGCGAAACGGCAGAACCATCGACCTGCTGCACGATAGTGCCGTCGTCCGCCCGGTATTCCGAGGTTACGTAGCCTTTGGTCGCATCGTCCCAAAAAGCCCAGTATTTGAGCCCCCCGACATCCACGATCTTCGGAGGGTGGTCGGCCAGAGATTTCGCACGCGCGGCCTGCTGGTCGGCGTTGGTGGACGCGGTGTCGGCTTTAACGACGACCTCCGCCACGACAGCGGTCACAAGCTCTCCGTCAGAATAGATATTGCCTTCCTCGTCGGCCGATATTTTGGGAGTTTCGCCTTTGATCCCCGAAAATTTAAGAGCTATAGTTCGTTTTTCGGGGGTGCCTCCAAGTTGAACTTCTACGTTTGGTGCGCCGGTTGTATTATTAACTGAAGCGGTTATGTTTTCTATTTGTCCGGCGTCTCCTGGCTCGCCTTTGAGTGTGGCAATGATCGTATTGATCTGCTCAATGGGCAGTTCTTCCGATGTTCCACTCCACAACTCAATGCTGGTGCACCCTGGCGTTGTAATGTTCATTTCACCGTCAGGAAATAAGGCATCAGGCACATCACGTTTCATCTGGTAGCACAAGATGCCGGGCGCAAGATGGTGCCTATCCACAAGCACCAGAATGGAATTATCTTCAAGTGGCACGCACCGCCTGTAAACTGACCCGTCAAACGAGGCCACATAAGTATTATACGCCGGGGTGTCCGGTGTCTTTAGCTCGATGTGCCAAGGATAATCCGGGAGTCGGCCGTCTGGAAATGAAAACACCACTCGGAAATCACTGGCATAATTGACGTGGCGAATATTGTCGTCAGCCATATTATTCCTCTTTGCGATTGAAAGATACTATATCGTACTCGTCGTAATCCTTTGCAAGGACTTCAAAATCGTCACGGTGCTTCAGGTCTTGCGAGATATACCATTCAGCGGCCGGAGCTGTGATATTGTCGGCGGTATATACTTTGCCTTTATATCTGAAAGCGACACCCCTCTTAAGAATGTATCCGCCGTTTTCCTGCTTGTTCATAGTCCGTAAAATTAGTATTGCCGCATCGTGATGACAGTTCGGGCACCGGGCGTTGAATGATGCGGTGAAATTCTTGCCCGTGGCCTGCTTCCAATCTGCTCTGATAACAGACTTGTCGGCATCGGATAGAGAGGGGGCAGAAACCCTCTCTCTATACCATTCAGCTGATTGCATAATTACGCTGCTGCGGCCGAACACAGCGATTCGAGTGCTGCCTTTGTCGTGGCGTAATCCGTCTTGTAGAAGAACAGATTAGGAGTAGGGGCCCCGGTTTCGGTGATATTGCCGGTCCATCCGCCGACATCTCCGCTCTTGTCCATATTCAGATCTACGCCAGTCGCGCCCTGCTCCCAGCCGATGACGCCGAACGCCTGTTTGCCCGCGTCGCCTTTCTCCATGTTCTCGTAGATGCAGACATATTTGTCCTGCTTCAATCCGAGAACTGCGGCGGCATTCTCCGGGCTGTCAGCCAAAAGGGTAACGGGGAGAACCTTGTCCCATGCGGCGTCGATGCTCGGGTTTTGGTCTGTGATGGTGATCGCCGGGGTTTCATTCGATGGGTTACGGACCTTGTAACCCCGCTTGCCGGCCAGGGCCACCAAGTTGGTAACCACGAAGCCTTCGCGCGTGGATTTGTCCCAGTCGATAGCATCCCGGGAGATGAAATAGAAAAACTTTTCCACGCCTTTTGCGTGGGGCTCGTTGCAATCATTGAGAATGTCTCGCCCGAGCGTAGTGGTACATGCCTGTACTGCCATTAGTTTGATGTGTTAAGTTAGACAAAGCACTCGCGCTTATGGCAGATTCGGCCACTACAGGGTGGTGATATGTAGGTGTTATTTCGTACATGATTCCGCGGCTTATATCTTCATAAGCGTTCGTGACAAAGGTGTAAACCTTCGGCACGTTGTGCAATAATTATTTGTATTTTTTTCGCCCCAATTTTCCGAGGCTGTTTTGAACCTTGACCCGCTTCTGCCCTTTGTTGATGTCAACCACCGAAACAATGGGCGCCGGCATATTCATCAGGGCCCGTTCCATCATGCGCTCCATCCCCTTCATTCCGTCGTTGCGCTGGGGAAGATTCGATACTTGGATGGCGTTTCCGCCGCTTGCCACGTTCATGGCCGAGAGCATTGCGCCCCAGTCGTTGACAGCCTGGGCCGTCATCACGGCTTCGCCGTTGGATAACATTGCAGGGATGCTGTCCGAAGTTCCGGAGCCCGGCCCTGTGACAAGACCGCCGGAGGCGTATTTAGGCGTTTGTGCCGAATCCGTAGCTTGTGTAGCCTGTGCAATGGCCGCAACTACCGCAGCAATACTGCTTGCAATCTGTACGGGGAGCAACCACGGAATAGAATATTTAGCGGCATTGGCGACAGCTCCCGCAATAGCTTGTGCCTGCTGTAATGTAACCTCGAATATGGCCAATGCTTTCGAAAACTCGGCATAACGCTCTCCTTCTCCGCCCAGCGCATCAAACATTGCAGAAAAGCCTCCGGCTACCTGCGCGGCAGCCCCCAAGGCTTGATGGGTGGTTTTAAGCTGAATGTCAGCGATATTTTGTTCTGCCTGCTGTACGCCCTTTCGGGCGGCGATCCGTCTGGCTTGTATTTCTTCGTCAGTATAACCCGCGGCCCGATACGCATCCTCCAGTTTGTTGATTTGCACAATCTGCTCTTTGTATATTTCCAACATCTCACGAGCTGCACCCAGATCACCGCCCTCTATTTGGGCTTCATTGATGCGGTTCCTAAATTTCAGTTCTTGGTCTTGCACTTGTTTTTTGAAGCTATCAGCTATGCTTTTGTCTGCTTCCTTCATAGCTTTCTCTATATCCAGCTCCATTTTGGCGACCTCCCGACCTAATGCCGTTCTCCAATCGGATATAGTTTTGGTGTATTTCTGGAGATTCTTTCCCTGCATTTTTGCTTGTAATTCTTCAAGGGATATTATTTTATTTGATGACTTGATCACCTCTTTTTGTGTATTTTGGAAGACCAGAAGATTATCGGTAGCAACTTTAACAAGCTTGCTGTTTGCTGCATTGAGGTTGTTAATGTATTCTTGGTAACTATTGCTATTGTCACGAACTTCGTTATATAAATCTTCGTTCATTTTCTTTAACTCGGAATCTACCTCCTTCCGTAGCGCGTATGCCGCTTTGGCGTATCCTTCGAGCATTTTATCATCGGCGCCCTCGGCTTTAAGTCTATTATAGTCAGCCATTACGCGGGTCAAATTTTGATACGCCTGGATCTGCTCTATGGTATTCTTTTTCTCCAGGTTAGTCACGATTTGGTTTTGCGCGGCCTCTGCTTGCGCTTTTGCCATGATATTTCGGACGAGCATTTCGTAGGTTTCGCTCAATTCTCCGGCTAATATCTTCTCTTGCGACATGTTCCCGAAATAGGCCGGGTATTGTTTTTGCAACTCTTTTACAGCATTTAGCCTGTCTTTGTAGGCCAATGCTGTATTTTGGGTTGCATTGTAGAGTATTTGTAAGTTTACCACCTCTGCCTGAGCCGCATTTCTACCTTCCAGCTGGGCCGTATTTAATTGCTTTTGCGCATATTCGGCCGCTGTGATAGCTTCTTTAGCTGTAAACAATCCCTTTACCCACGTTCCAATCTCTTTACCGTAGGCTGTCAGCAGAGTAATGCCCACGACCAAAGCCGTCTGCCAGGAAAAGATGGACGAAATAACCTGCCGGAACACCGGAATAGTCGCTTTCCCCTCGGCTCGCAACGCTTTGTTGGCCATCCTTGCCCGGGTCAGTTCATCGGCAAGCATCGGCAGGTTATTGGAAATCGCCAGAAAAAACTGCTGGGCGGATATCGTGAGCGACGGAAATTCCCGGGCGAGTTGCTGTACTTGGAATGCAAGCGGAGTAAAACCTTTTGCCGCACTCGCATAGTTACCGACATTATCTCGAAAGTTTAGCAACGATGCGTTAGCCTCATTTAATTCGGTTTGCATCTCCCGGATTTTTGCGCTTAATTCTCCTCCGATTTTCGCATTGTTCCGTTCCTCTCGGCCCAATTTATTGTATTGAGCTGTTAATTTCTGAATACCGGCTCGTAAATTTTCGACGCTGCCATTCAGTTTAACCTCTTCGCGGATATTGGCTTGAATCTCTCGGGTATAGGCCGACATCTCGGTACGCAACGCTTTGATAATCTGCGCTTGCTTGGCAACACCCTCGGAATCTCCTGCTTCCTTGAACTTTTGCAGTTTGGCTTTTGCTGTGTCAATAGCTGTCGAGGCGGCCTCCCACCCTTTAATTAAATCCGAGTATCTGAACTGGATATTAATAATCTTGTCGATAGTGTCCTGTGCCATATTTCTTCATATGGGTTAAATGGTTAATAAATTAAGCCGACTTTGCTTTCTGGGATACTGCCACCTGCCGGCGCACGGCGTCGTTCTCCTGAATTCCCAGAATGACAGGGTTGTAATTAATTTCCTCGGTTCCGGCGTTTTTGGGGGCGGAGATAGACAGATACAGATCGCCGTCCTCCTCGTACAGATCGACATAAAGGCGGGAATCGTAATCGACGATATAGGGCGTTCCGTTCGATGTTATGACATACGCTGTGCCGTTAATGCCGTCCGCTTCTGCAACCCATTGGCTGTCTTCATTCTTGCCGTCCAAGCGCAGATAATACGTTGCTGCCACCACTCCGTCCACTTTCAGTTTCAGCAGTTGGCAGTCGCAGATGTCGTTTTCGCCTGTTTCTACCGAATATATGGCGAATATCTGCCCGAATTGGGCTATATACACCGGCTTCGTGTAGTCGAGGTTGTAGAGATCGAGAGCCGTGAGTTTTGCCCGAATGGTGATGATCCGCAGACGGTCCACGACTTTCTGGTAGGAAGCGTATCGGGTCTTTACAATGCCTTCCTCGCCGCCGAACTTCATCCACGGATCGAATACGCCAATACATCGGGCAATGCCCGACATAAACGCTCCCCGCCCCGATAATATCCGTGGCGAGCACTCCGAATAATTGGCGCCGCCTTTTCCGTTATCCTCATAGATCGGCACAACGGCGCAATTTACCCCGTCCGTCGTTGCATTCTCCGACGCCGAGAAAGGCAGCGACACCAGCTCCGTTTCTTTCTCGATGTTTTCGTTGCGGATCGTGATGGTGCCGTGCGTGTCAGCCTTTACATCGTCGTCGTTGTCGTAGTCGAGGATGTTGCTTTGCGCGAGGTCGTCGATGGTGAACATCGAGGCGTCTGGCATATCGACTCGGTGCAGGTCATTCAGGATAACCCGGTCGCTCCAGTCGATGATGTCGTTGTTCTGGACATTGGCAATTATATCGTCGATGCTTATCAGCTTGATCGTGTTCGGGCTATTCTTGTCCGCATAGGCGAATAGGCCGTTCATGGACATCAGGGCGAGGATAAAATCGCCCTGGGAAATGTCGGGGAGATTGGGGGCGACATAAAAAGCATTCGGATAGCTAATTTCGAAGTTGTCAAAGTCGCCGAAAACTAAAACGTCGCCCACAAGATACTCATCGGGCAAGACGTCTGTTGATTCGAAGTTGACATTAAACCCTGTATATTGGGATGCGCCATTTATGTTAAGTACTAAAGCACTAAACCATACTTTGCCATTTTTAGTATTATACGGGGACGTTTCCTTATATAATACGTCCCGCTCTCCCGTATAACGAACGCCATATATAGACATGGTTGCAGTACCATCTTTCTCTTCACCATAACTCGGCCAATTAAATTTAACATAAAACTTATCGGCATCCGAAGAAGAAATTGATATTTTGATAGCTGTTGCTCCATTGTTCTTAAACCCCATAGTGCCGGATGGGAACCCAACGATACCAGCTTGGTCATGTCCATTAAAATACAAATTCATGGATATGGGGCTTTCTTCATTTGATTTGTACGCATAGTTATGTTCATAGTCTGCATTTTTTGATACAAGCGGAATAATAGGCCCAAGATTCTTGCTGTACGCCAGCCGCTCCTTGCCGTCGATAGTGATCCCGTTATACTTTTCGATAGCCGAAAGAATTGTTTTCACCTGCACGGACGGATGCAAATACTTGGGGTTCGACAGTCCCATTCCGAAATTCACGCCCCAAAACGCGACATCGGGATATTTACTGGTAGTGTTTCCCTCCAGAATCGCTGTATTCTCATTCCAGTCAATGTGGTCCGCTCCGAGTTCTTCCAGTTGCGGCCCCAAATCCCGCAGGCCGTTATCAAACAGAGGCTGAAAGTTATCCACGTTGCCCCACGTAAGCGTTACATTGATCGTATCCGCAATATCCGTTACCACGGCGAACCCCTGCGTGAACAGTGGCACCCCGTCCTGATACAACATCGCCGGAAGGCGTACATACGGAGCGTCAGCATCCACATCCGGGCGGGCGGCCTGACCTATAGCCTGCATATTCGTAGGCGTAGGCGGCAGCGCAACATTGTAGGAACGGTTCGACTGGATGCTGTCGAGGCTCGAAAATATCGGACTTTGATAAAGCAGGGTTACGACCTCGTCGCTCGAAAGGTCGCACAGAATATCGTTGATGTATAGTTCGTAGGTTGTCATAGATATTCGTATCTTACTATTTCAACGACCAAATCTTGCATCGGCGCGCCCGTGTCTTCGGATTCTGAATCTTCAACCATGAAACGCACCCAATTGCCCACATCCGGGTCGTACATAAACAAATCCTGACATCCGAGGATCGTGCGGCACAAGTTGAAAACATCCCTTTCAACAATGCGACTATGCAAGGTATAGCGTTTGGCCAGCGTCTTGTTCTGCACGTCGTGAGGTGTCAGCGTATCGTCGAGTTGATGATAGGTAGATCCCGCAGACATTTCGTCGGTTTGGGATTCCGGCGTCCATCGGTATAAATAGGGGATACCGGCAGCATCCGTCCATTTCAGAAATATCCCCTTGGTGCAATAATCGTAGTAAGTTCGTATCTCCGCATTATAGTCTGTCGGGGTGGCTCCCACAGCAAGCGGCTTGCCAAGGTCTTCAGATGGGATTTTTGCCGGATCAAACGGGATGATGGGAGAAAATGCCGAATTTCCGATGTATTTCTCTGTTGTTGTCGAGGAGGGCGTAAGCACGAAAAGCTCGCCCGTTTGTTTCGGGAAAAATAGCGACTGCTCGAATCCTGCGTTCGGATAGACCACAATGCAAGGGGCAGCGGGATAGAATTGTGAAATATTTTCCCCATCTCCCCATCCGGGGAGAATCTCCCGGTCTGCAAATCCAGGGACTGCGTAAAGAGCCGGTCCAACATGGTAATATCCGGAGGCGGTAATTACATAGGTGATTAAATTCGATTCGGTTCCTTGGATCAGACTTTCGCATATTTGCCCAACAGGGAATACCGCCACACCTTTGTCGTTAGTTTTGCGTGTCAAGGTGATAGACCGAGTGAATGTCCAATCGGCCCCTCCTGTCAATTTAAGGGACACGTCTATATTCCCCTTTTGGGAGAGCAGTTCAACCCGAAAATACGCAAAACGGCCCCGGGTCTCGAAGATATCCTCTGGGCGGGTTACCTTGAATACGTCATTTGTGTGCAATATCATAATTCTATCGTCGCATCTAATAGTTGATAAATGGATGTATCGAGTTCCTCTGTTATTTTTTTGCTGATTCTATCGACAACTTCGGGCAGTAAGTCTTTCATTATCTCCGTTCCTCCGCCCTTTTGATAAAGCACGCTTCCGTGATCCCAGACGCTTGAAGCGACGCCATATGCGTTTATCGATCTTGGGTCAAGGTTCCATCTCGATTCTTTAACCCTCGCCCACCGCTCTATCGCGTTCCGGAATGCCTCGAAGCTGCCGAACTCCTCTCGCACATCCTGTGGGGAACTTCCTTCGTCGATATTCTTGATGCCTTTGCGCCCGACAAATGAGACCGTAAGTCCGCCGTTCGTAGATTCATGAATGGTTTTAAGGCTTTCAGCCGTTGCGCCGGTCGTCTCCTCCGGAACGTTCAGGGCGTTGACATCGGCGCCGCTGTTGGTCCTCTTGGTCATTATATTGAAGGCGATCTGCTCGGCGAGCGGGCCGAATTCGTCTTCACAGATGGTGATGATCCGCTCGGGGCTGAATATCTCCTCTATTTGCCGGATGGTGGGCATATCAGCAGATGTTATAGGTCATCGTAGCGCTTAGGGTTACGCCGGCCACCAATACGTCGAATTTGCCGTAAAAAGGCGTCGCGTTGGCCACAAGCTCGACCTCTATACCCATCGACCGCATCCGGTTGATAAATGCAAAGGCGCGTTCTTCCATCTTTTCGACGATTGGCTGCACTTCGGTCTCCGTGTCCGGCTCCGCTTTCCCGAGGGCGTCGCAGAAATAGAGCGTCGTCGTCCGGCGTCGCATGTCCGACATCCGTGTTTCGGAAATCGTCTCGTTGAACTGACGGAGCAATACGGGGTATTGCTTGACATCGTCCATCAGGTAGTTTGCTTCGGCTATCCGGGCGTACATATAGGAGCACAGTCCCTCCGCCTCGGCGCACTCTCTGAATATCTCGTTGATGCTTTTTTTCATCGTCTCCGTCTCCCGTTAGATTTGTTCGCTTCATAGATGGCTCGCTGTTCCATGTTGTCGCACTTGCATGCCTCGAATGCTTCGTATACTGTCGCCCACGGCGTATTCCATGCTTTATTCATATCTACGGCGCCGTTCATTATCTGGCAGTATTTGCGGCAGACGGCAACAAGACCGCGATTGGGTCGCTTGACACGCGCTTTCATCTCGGCGGCCGTGAGGGGCATTTCCAGCTTTTCCCACGATTTGCCGATACCTTCCAACCCTTTCTGTATGGCAATGAAATAGCGCTGGGCACGGATGAACCGGAGGCGTCCGATTTGCTCCTCGTCTATGCTGAACTCCGCGTTCCAGTCCGGATTGCCGTCAACGCCTATGCGGTTGAATTTCGTGAGCCCGAGCATCACGCCGAGCACGATGCAAAAATATTCGTACGACGGTTTACGGGCTTCGATGGCGTTCAGTTCGCCCATAGTGATGTCGGCAATGTCACGCACGGGCAGCCGTTTGTCGAACCACATTCGGCGTTTCATAGGCACGAACTCCGGCTCCGGAAGGCCTTGTATGGCTTTTACGATACGTTCGGTACCCATGCTGAATAATGCACGGTTGCGCATCACAACATCACTAACCGTATCTTTGGGGGTTATCTTCATAGGTTGTAAGTATTGATCGGTTCGAATATCTCCGCGTAAAAGTCCGGGCACAGCTTAACATTGTCAACGATGCGGATGATCTCTCGGCATTCGTCTACCATATCGTTCCACACGCGGACGAGCCGATGTGTCGGAGATGTTCGGGTGCTGCTTTCGGTGTTCTTCAGCTTTTCCCCGGCAACGGTGTTGAATGTCATATGGTCGCGCGAGTAGTAGAAATAGATATACTTGGCAATTACGGATGTCCCCTTGTCCGGTTGAGCCAGCAGCGCCACAATAGCTGGGTAATCCTCAATATTGTCGGCTACATCCGACCCCAGAAGCATTCGCAGAAACCGAGGTTCGTATTTGGCGATATATGCCTGGATGTCGCTTATGATTTTGGGGGCAGGTCCGGCGGGTTTACCGTCGCTCTTGCTCTCTATCCCCGCAATATATGTCTCGGGATAGGTGAAATATCGCTCGTCTAAGATCATGGTATTTTATTTGAAGATAGGGGCGGCGTGTTGCCGCCCCTATCCGGTTACTCCTCCAGGGCCTTTTTATAGAACCCTTTGGCGATCATCATTTCCGCAGTTGCCCGCGATTTGATGAGTATTTCGCCCTTGTTGATCCCGTCATGCGCTCTAATGACTTCGACGCGCAGGACGTTGGCTTTAAGGGCGCGACGACCGCGCCTAACGGGGGCGCGTGTCATAGCTGCTTCATCTTTCGCTTTCATGGGTTACTCGATCGGTTCTGCTGTTGCTTTCTCGATGGCGGCCAGAGCGGTGTTGATGTCGGCGACATAGATATTCGCTTTCATATCCGGCCGTGTAACGAGGGCTTGCCCGCGATACCACAGCCACAGACGATACGAATCCGTCTCCGGGACGCGCTCGATCTCCATAGTGATATTGCGCTTGTCGTGCAGCTGGAGCGTCGTGGAATCGAGCACGACGAGCTCCGAGGCCGAGAGTTTCGGGGTCGGGATAATCGTCATGCCATGAACCGACAAGGCCCCATTGGGCAGCACCGTGATGTAGTCGCCGAGGGTGTTCTTCAGCGTGCGCATCTTGAATTCGGTGGCATAGTTCATCAGCACGTAATTCGGAGCCATCGAATCGTTGGTCCCGACCTTTGCCTGCGTTTTCATGGCGAGGATCAGGTCGGCGATGTTCGGCGCCGACACGCCGTCGTTGCATTGAATGCCGTAACGCCGGATGCTTTCAGCCCGTAGATGTGTTTGGGCTTGGAGGCATCCACGCCGTCACCGTCCCACAGCAGAGAATCGAGTTTGGCTGCGATCCCCTGCTGGGCCTTCGTCTGCGCCCATGCCAGGAAGTACCCGAAATCTTCGGCGCTCTCAGCCGAGAAAGGAAGCACGGAACCGAGTTTTGCCAGCTCACGGTATTTGCCCGTAAGCGTGGCGGTGTCGGTATTGGTGTGCTTTGTCATCTCCTCTGCATACCCGGTGCCGTCGGCGTAGGAAGCATCGTTGTACATGATGCGGTTCTTGTCGTCGGGCACATTGATGCGCGTGAAGAGTTGCACGAACGCATTGCGGGGGCTGGCGTCTGCGTAAATCTTCGTCGTCAGCACGGTGCGGTTGGGGTCTTCGTTCGTCACGGCCGACGTGTCGAGTTTGAGCGCGAACTCACCCGTCGATACTCTGCCTCGTCCGTTCCGCATATCCTTATATGCGGCGGCGAACTCTTCCGATTTCAGCACCTCTTCCATAGCGGCGACCAGCGTTTTGTGTCCCTCCTGCTTGGGAGCGCCTTTCTTCATCGTGGCGATCTCGACGCCTTGGGCTTTAAGCGCGCCCTCCAGTTTTTCGATCTTCGCCGGCGACAGCCCGAGTTTCCCGAACTCCTCCTTGACAGCCTCGACGATCTCGTTCTGTGACTTGATGCCTGCCACCATCTCCTCGAACTGCCCTTTGATATAATCTCCGAGCGCGTTCAGGCCCTTTTTCTCGTCCTCGCTGAACTCTACGCCAGCGGGAAGCACAAATGATTTAATCTCCATTCTTCTTTGTGTTTTTTTGGTTAATTGATATGTGAACCTATTTTCCCGAACATATTTTCAGTGAGTGGTTTCTCCGGCTCGGCTGCGTTCAATGTCTCGATGATTTGCTTTTTGATCTTCATTTTCTCCTCCAATGACGCCGCATTGAGAGCATCGCTCATAACCTTGATGGCGTCCGGTAAACTCTTCACAGCACCGACGAATGCCGTTTCCTCGTTGGCTCCGGCAGTAACGACGGATATTTCATGCAACACGACTTCCTTAACGATGAACGCGTCGAGGGCTTCGTCATATTCCATTTTGTCCCATACGTAATTGAATCCGAACGAGAACTGATTAATATCGCCGTCTTTGAGCTGGAACCACGCGCGCTTTGCATTCGGCACCGCGTCGAAGTTGCTCAGCTTAACTTCTGCATATGCGCCGTCTTCGCGCTCTTCGATAGACAGTATCCGGCCGATAGGGTCGGCGAAATCATGTTGCCATACGAACGCGATTTTGCGGTTTGTGGCCGATCCCGGGCCCCTATCGTTAATGGACTTGGCGAAGCATCCTTTGATAAGAATATCGCCCGCGCTGTCCTTGTTGCCGAAATTGGCGAACTTCACGAGGATAATATGCTCGTCTTCGTTCGCAATGTCCGCTTTTGTCACGGCGAACTCTTTGCGGCAAGTGTTGCCCATTGCCGCCCGGCGCGCTTCTATTTGCTGAGATAAGTTCATGTTATACGATATATTTCAAAAGTTCTGTTTTAGCCTGCTCCGTAGTCATCAGACCTCCGGACACGGCGTTATTCAAGGCATTTACGAGATTGGTCATGCCCGCCGCCTGTTCGCGCTTAGACTCTTGGAAGAGTTCAAGATGATCGTAGTAGGGCATCACCTTGAAATCCTCAAAGCCATATATCCTGTTGAGCACGGAGAATATATTATTTGCCTCGGGGATTATCGCGTCGTTATATAATATCGTTTTCGCTTCTTTGGCGTTGGCGTACGTTGAACCCTCTACGTCGAGCAGCACGCTCGGCACTTGGTAGATGTCCGCAATTTCTTTCTTGCAGGCTTTCTGCACGTCTGTCAGTCCCAGATCGGTAATCGTTGACGATACCGGACTTACGGCAGCATTCATGGACGTGATCGCGTATTTGAATTGATCGGACTGGATGCCGTACTTTCTGAATGCCTGTTGTATGTTTTTCTTCTCCGACTCTGTTTCCGGCAGCCGAGCATCTCGAATAATATCGCCGCTTCCGGATGTCAGCGAGATAATAGCCAGCATACCGCGGTTGATCATCAGTTCATGCACCGCTTCGTAGGATGCCACGAAAGTATTCACCGGCTTCTGTAATGATACCATTCGGGAGATGTTGCCGCCGCAAGCATTGAGATCATAAGAGGCATCCCTCACGATGAACATATCTTCTTTGGCTATCTTCATCGAAGACCCGCAAATGGTCACCGTGTAATCCACGATATCCGCATCGGGCATGAACGATAACGCCGGAGATATTGCGGCATTTTCCGTGACGCAAAGATTGGGGACAACGAACAGCTCGAAAGCTCCCGAGAATCCCACTGATTCCATGCGTACGATATAGGCTTTGCCGAAAATCTGCGTCATGACCTCGATGTATGCCACGAAGTCCGCGATGCCTTGCACGCTATTAGGGCGAGATATAGTCCGCACGGCGTCCGGTCGTTCGATATCTTCACCGTCTTCCGTGGTGGCTGCAAGACGTAGATTCTTAATTGCCGCGCATTTCTTCGAGATTACAGACATCAGCGGCGAGCAAAGTGCGTATGCTTTGGCTTGTCCCGCTTTGCCCCTGGTGTCGATCGTCCCCACGGTTTCAGTTGATCCCTGAAATACCGGAGGTACGCCGATGTAGCTCAATGTCGATGCCGGCAAATTTGAGGCTGTATTATTGCTTTTCCTGCGTATTTCGTAGCCGAATAGATTCATTATGCAGCTATTTGAATAAGGTTCTTGAATTCAGACTGAACGGCATATCTGGCAGCGTCCCATAGATGGTTGAATTCGTCGTGCGGGTAGTTTATGGCGATGCCGTTCACCGTCTCCCACACGTACGAGTTTGCTTCTATCTGCATGTTGCGCGAACGCACGCAGTGTATCTTGCATCCTTTCATGGCCGTGATGCCGTCCATGACAGACCCCGGGTATTTCCGCACGGGGATGACCGTAAGCCCTTTAATGCGCATTGCGGTTATCATGCTTTCGGGGGATTTGGCATATTTGTCGGCGCTATCTGCATAGCATCGGGATACTCCGTTTGTGAAGTGCGGCGAAAGCGCTGCATACAATTTCGAAGCGTCGGCGATAGGCTGATATATCAGCTCCTGCAAGTAAAGATGGTTCGGGGCGCGGAATCCGACACGTACGCAGGCCGTGGGGTCTGCTGTGAATCCGAAGTCGAGGCCCAATACAACGCGTTCGATGTCTTCGGGGAATTCGTCGATCCAGTCGATGTCGGGGAATATCAGCCCCTCCTGCGCGGCACGTACTCCGAGGCCGTACACTTTCCAGCGCCATTCGTCGGCAGTTCCGGCGGCGATATTCTCGGGTGTGGGCTCGTATCCTTCGATTGTGCGGCGAACTCCCGCCGGGCAGAAGGGATTATCCTTGTACGTCGTGTGCGTGAAAATAGTATCCGGAGCGCCCTCCATATGGAACGCCCAATGCTCCGTGTATTTCGGGTTCCAGTCACCGATGACCATCCGCGTGCAACGCATGGTGATATTGTCGAATTGCGCACGGCTTACACCGTCGAGCATCTCGTTGAAATATACGATGTCGCAGTCGTGGCCCTCTTTGACATCCATTTTGTCGAGGCCCCGGAAACGAATCACGCTATCCTTGATGCGATATTCAGGGAGAATGTTTTCGCCACGCATACAATCGGAATCGTATACGCCGCGCAATTGCAGCTTCTTGCGGAAGTCGTCCAGCGTCTTTTCCTTGCAATCTTGAAGCGTGGCCCGATAACAGTATATTTTAAGAGGTACGGACGATGATGCGCAGATGTCATACAGAAAGTCTGCCGTGTCGAAAGTCTTTCCAGATCGGGAGCTTCCTTCGTCGAAGATACGGACGACGGCGCCGCTCCCGTCGTATAGCTGGTAGAGGTACATTTTGACTTTGTAGGTCTTGCCTCTGTATGTTACGGGATTGGGCGTCATTCCTTCACTGTCATTTTGCCGATGGACTGAATGATCTTGGCAGCTTCGGGATCGAGGACCACGGAAATAGGCTGTATTGCGGCCGTTATCTCCTTGCCGTTGGTTGTCACGTCCTGGCGGTCGGCAAGATGCAGAACACGCGACGCAATCGTCGAGTTGTACTGCTCACACATAGCCCCCTCCAACTGATCGGATTCGATTCGCGCGCGCACGCGCGCACACACGCTCAAAAATTCATCCTGCTTTTCGTATTCCCGGAAAGTATTCTCTACAATCTCCGCGAACACGCAGAATCCTACAAGTGTCAGCGGTCGTTCGTAAGGTACGGGAATAACAGAGCCGTCGGCCAATACCCTGTTGCTGTATCGTGGATTCGCTTTCACCCATTTTGCATACTCCTCGAACTTGACTTCAAGAGCTTCGGGGGTATATGCACGAGGGCGGCCCACTTTACGGGTGGGCTTGCTGTCGGTTGTCGTCTTGATTCCTTCCGTTCTCTTTGCCATAGAAAAAGGGTCTGCGGCCGGATGAATAGCCACAGACCCTCGTTCCCAGGAAACCTACTACCAACAACGTGTCCTTTCGTCGTTAAGATTCGCGGATGCTACCGCTCGTCTTGTCTGTGGGCTATATCTTCATAGCCTTACGATGCAAAGGAGCCAACTCTCGGCACATTATGCAAGAGTTCGACGAAAAATTTTCATATTTTTTTGTGGCCAGGGGATTGATGGGACGAATTGTTCAAAAAGTTTGTGTTTTTCTTAAGAAGAAAGCCTGCTTCAGGGCGGTTTATTGTTCAATATGTATAAAAAATACCCGAGCTCGTGGCCGGGGGTGGGTTGGGTAGGAGGGGTTACCAATCTTCTGTATCGTTATCAGGATTGGCAATTAAATTGTTATGAACATCTTTCTGAATCTGATCTAATAGAGGATTACAGCAGTCTATGATAGCCCGGCGGTAAAAACCTTCTATTGCTTTCATTTTACCATTTTGTTTAAAGCATAAGTCATAAGTGAGAAGTTCTGCTGGGGTATCTGTCGCTGGTAAATATACACCATTAGTCATCCCAGCAGGAGAATGTCCTTTAATTTGTCGAATATCAATTTTATAACGCCCATCTCTACATCTTATGTCAAGTGTGTAGTATATATTTGCATCCACGATCATTCCCATTGCCGCCCTTGTTGGGATAACCGAATATCCTTTTACAATAATAATTCCTTGGTCGGGATCGTCTAATTGAATAACATCTTTTGCCGAATTGAATATATTCGTTATGCACAATTTTGTCGCATTATATAGGGCTTTCTTGTCATGTCCTTCCTCATGAACAACTCGGGAAAACACAACCTCGCCTTTTTCATTGAACGGCATTTGCCCTTTCCCGTATCGTTTTTGATCAGCTTCTTTATCGACTTGCGCCCAAATAGGGGTCGCAAATAAAACCAAAGAAATAGTAAGTAAAAGTTTCTTCATGGTGTTTAATTTTTGGTTTATACAATTTACCCCCCCCGGATACTCGGAGAGGGGCATTTTTGTTTAGTGCTATTATGTGTGTGCTTTGGCATACGGTTCCAGCTCTCCTCCGGTAGGCATTAGTCTAATTAGAACACCTTTAGCCCTCTTTTTTTAGGGCGACTTCGCCCTTGTTTTTAGCCCTCTCTTCTCGGAATAGATCAAGTAGTACCCCATTTTGCCGAATTAGCTCCTCGTTTTGTCGAAGGACTTGGTCTAAATACTTCTTCATAGTGTTTGAATTATTTAAGTCAGCTTCCGAAAGTGTTGCGTCTTCTCCTCCTTGACTGACAGGTTGGTCGGTATTTTTGAGCATTGACCCTTCGCCGGTCAATAGCCAATTTATATCGAATTGGGGATAGGTGTTGATAATATAATTAGCAAGCTCCCCAGATATTTTTTTCACTTTCCCGCTCTGAATATCTAAAATGCGCTGATATTTTACGCCTATTCGTTTAGCAAACGTAGGCGCTTTAATACCGAGATTGAGCAATATCTCATTTATTTTTTCAGAACCTTGCATTTTGAATGAAATTTCTATTATTTTTGCGAAAAGCGTATTGTTATGGTATTAGGCATTATATCGGTTATTTTTTCATTATTCGCAGTATGTTTTAATCTGTATGTATCCCATCGTCTATTCAAATCATCGGAGCGAGATTATGAACGCCGCTGCCGATATAATGAACGAAAGCAAAGAAATGACAAGGGCTACAACTGAATAATATTTATTTCGCTTTTTTTCAGCAACCGATAATTCTAAATCCTCGTTTTGTAGTGCAATAGCATTTGTATTTTCTTGCTCTTGTGCGTATATATACCTTGCTCCACCTTTCGATATTATATAAGCAGTTTTTTCTGTACCGCTAAGCCCGATACTGCCTTTTATAGCCGCGCCAAAGTTGCACAATGAACAGCAAATACGATAATATTGCGCTTCATCAGTCACTAATTCTTCAATATCTACTCCGGTAACGCATCCATTCCTGTTTTTAAGTCGTTTCAATATTTCTTCCGCTACATATATATCACACTCATTCATAGTTAATTACGCCTTCACCATAATTTTCAATTAAAAAAATAATCGAAAATTCTATTATAAAAATTTGATATAATAGAAAGGTAGTGACAGGGAAATTTTATGCTAAAATCTGGAAAGAAGAGCCCTGTCAATTCTTATGGGAGGAAAAATACATG